>JAABUO010000523.1_pt1 | contig 72609 bp, 82 predicted proteins | sample 5559291 | NCBI WGS metagenome assembly JAABUO01 (sample SAMN10711878, study PRJNA513372) | rock metagenome | isolation source: Antarctica rocks | place: Antarctica: Victoria Land, Finger Mt sud
AGGATGAGGGAGGGGGGAGTGTGCTGCAGAGGGGGGAGGGGAGGCGGGAGGAGGAGGGGAGGAGGATCAAGGCTGAGAGGGCGGCGAGTAGGGGGGTGAGCATGGTGCCGAATTCGCAGGCTGGGCGGGTGGGGGAGGGGGAGGAGGAGATTGTGGGGGAGACGCAGCTTAGTGCGGAGGAGGAGGAGGAGGAGGAGTAGATGCGAGGCTGGGGTTTGTGCGGGTTGAAGGGAGGAGGTGGGAGTTTGGGTGGGTATGGGGGGAGAGAGCGTTCATCTGTGTCGTTGCAAGACTATTCAGTAGAGCTAGGGAGCGTTGATGAGTTGGCTTGGGGGCTGAAGTGAGTGTTATGTTTTTGATCAGTCCAGGCGGTATATTCATCTCTCTGATCTAGATTACTAGATTCGTGGATACTGTAGAAGGACACCCCGAGGGAACTTGTGACTGTTTACTGACTATCCTGTCAGTAGTCCAGATGGACCAGAGTTTCGATCATCTTCACGTCTTTGGAATCTGCGCGCAGAGAGACCTCGCGGACACGGAATGCATTTCGCCTTCGCGAATACTATGGTGGCCCAAAATCTCCTTATGTTGTATTCTTCTGACCGTGGATCATACTAGGCCTTCATCTAGGTGGTTCACCACTCTATATTCCTGTGTGTGCGCGATACAGCATTGGATTATACTAGGCCCTCCTTCGGGTGCGACCATTTGATATCTCTGTGTGCGCGATATAGCATTGGACTATACTAGGCCCACATTTAGGTGGTTGACCGGTTGATATGTTTGTGTGCGCGATATAGCATGTTAGAAATTAAAGCTTGTCGAATCCTCTCGATGTTGGTGTCCACGGTTGGTCTGACCGTCCTACTTCCTAGTCAACAATCCTTCGTGTCACATCTCATAGCGTTTAGGAGATGGGTGAAACCCTTCGAAATAAATGTAGGATCCATAGTTTTGAGCTAGTAGAAGTAGCCTGGTATTTCATTCGCTGCGATGACGCTCTATATGACTCGTGCGACGGTCTTTGGGAGGCCTAAAGTACTTGATGGAAAGACTTCAAGAACTACTTACCTAGTGCAGTGGTCAAGCTAAAGCAAAAATGGGTCTCTTGAAGAGCTCGTGACTCCAATGAATGTCAGCGGTGGCCAGGCGGCTCCAGACGGCTCCACACCGAGGCTGAGCAACAAGGTGAGCAATCCTCCGGCAAGGATTCTCCTCTCATGGCATCATCGAGTTTTTGGTCACAGGGAAATCTGGCTTCTTTGGTTCTGCTTCCCAGAGCGCGGCGAGCAGGGAAATGAACTTCTTTGACAAAACGGTCGTACGTTGAGACTACTGATAATGCGCGAGAATGGCTGCAGTTCGCAGCAACCACGATGGACTGCTAGCCTGGAAAGGAAATATTCGAGTCGCGGGTTACCCCAGATTATAATGTTGGTTGATGTTCCCATTGGCCGTGATTCGCGGTAGTGGCTTCCTTTACCCGTGAGACGGTGTGCGTCCGTGCCAAAGGAAGCCGAATCCTTGACTCGGCAATAACGTTCGGTACTGCGACCATAACGTCCAAAGCTCAAAGATCCCTTCGTATTGTAGAAGTGCATTGCGGACAAAGAGCCTTTAAAGGCTCTGACCCAAGGAATGTCAGGATGTTGAGAGGTTCATGTAGGTCGCTGCGTACATGGACCGATGTGGTGCATGGAAGTGCCACCATACCGTAGTCGATGGCCTCGATCTGTTTGAGGCAGGGATCGGCTCGCTGCCAGTTAGATCAGACTGGTGCTGGAGTGCGCAACCAATCGTCGTGATGCAACGGTCCGAAGAGCTGAAGACGTTTGCCTCTTTCGAGATGAGGCCCAGGATCCTGCAGGCGGACTCGAGGGCAACGTGAGATCAGCCAGTGCAAATCGTGCCCAGGCTTGGTCTGTCGTACAGATTCGCAGCGAATTGGCCTTCAGCCGGGGCCAACGTCAAGGCAGTCCTGAGCTGGTCTTGGGTGCAAGGTGGAGTAGGGATCCAACACCAGTGTAAAGTATAGTCATCACATGGCAAGACCCTAGTCCCCCCTCAGTGGTAGTGCGCAAATACGTTACATGAGTCGTGCCGCTTTAGTGTCTCCTGGGAGTTGTTGTCCGAAATCCAACGCCTGGGGTCAGTGGGGTGCCATCGGTAGAGGGTGAAGGGCCTGATGAGTGATGGTGCCGAGGGGTGAAGCATTCCGTCGATCATTTGCGGAGACGCTCGTGTCTAGACGTATATCACCTCTGCTGGCCCCCTCTTCTTCACTCGAGTAACATTCTTGATTTGTGAACCCTGACATCGAGTCAACCTCCACCTCGAGCGATCCTTCCGCTCTTTGTCCCCACAAACCACCTTTCCCCGCCTCCGCAACGTCCTGAAGTCTAACACTCCATTACCCCACATTCTGATTATTTCATCAGAATGGCCGACGAGAAGGCCGTCATGGCCGACATGAAAGAGTCAGCATTCTCCTGATCGCCATTTCGATCATTTCCAATGGCCCATGAAGCTAACATTTGAGTAGCCCGGGCACCTACGGTGATGCTGAGCGCCGTGGTAGCCGTCAGCAGTCCGTGAGCTTGAACCGTAATGTCACTGCCAGGTACGATCAATAGCTCAGAAATCTCTCCGTATGGTCACCAAAGGCTCATAGATACATATAGAATCCAGAACCCTTTGGCTGGTATTCCTCGCGATACCCTGTTCCGCAATGTTCAGGACTTCGCCAATGAGGCCAACATGACCGACAAGGTTGCGCTGCTGCAGAAAGGTGCCTTGGTTGCGCAAGACCCACCAGCGTTCGAGCAAGTCGCCGAATTGGACGAGGTCGAGCGTGATGCGCTTCGGAACGAGGTGCTCCATAAGTGGCGTCAACCAAGAGCTCTCTACTTCACCGTCATCTTGTGCTCTGTCGGCGCTGCGGTGCAAGGGTGGGACCAGACTGGTTCCAATGGCGCAAATCTATCATGGCCACAGGCCTTTGGCATACCTGACTCCCATGGACCAGACGGTCCTGTGCCGGGTGTCGACTATGCCTACAACAGCTGGATCGTGGGTGTCGTCAATGCAGGCCCATACATTGCGTCGGCTGGACTGTAAGTCAAGCACGACATCGGGGCTTGGGCGTTTTGTTAACATGAATCCGACAGTGGTTGCTGGCTCTCCGACCCACTCAACAACTTCTTCGGTCGTCGGGGTACCATCTTCTTTTCTGCCATCTTCTGCCTGCTCTCCGTCATCGGCTCTGGCTTTTCTCAGACATGGCCGCAACTCCTCATCACGCGCCTACTGCTCGGTATCGGGATGGGTTCCAAGGCTTCCACGGTGCCAATCTATGCTGCTGAGAACTGCCCGGCTGCAATCCGCGGTGGTTTGGTGATGAGCTGGCAGATGTGGACCGCTTTTGGCATCTTTCTTGGCTTTTGCGCCAATCTGGCCGTCTATAACGTTGGTGCGATCGCATGGCGGCTACAGCTCGGTTCGGCCTTTATCCCAGCCGTACCACTCGTCGTGGGTATCTACTTCTGCCCAGAATCACCACGTTGGTACATCAAGAAAGGCCGTTACGACAAGGCGTTCCAGTCGCTGTGCCGACTACGAAACACTCCCCTCCAGGCCGCTCGTGATCTGTACTACATTTATGCCCAGATCCTTGAGGAGTCCGAGATTATTGGCAAGAGCAACTACCTCACTCGCTTCGTCGAGCTCTTCACCATCCCTCGTGTCCGCCGCGCTACCTTGGCCTCCTTCACCGTTATGTTGGCGCAGCAGATGTGCGGTATCAACATCATAGCCTTCTACTCATCCACCGTCTTCGTCAATGCCGGCGCCGGCCATCTGCAAGCCCTCCTGGCCTCTTTCGGCTTCGGCCTGGTCAACTTTGTCTTCGCCTGGCCCGCTGTCTGGACGATCGATACCTACGGCCGTCGTGCGCTCCTCCTCTTTACCTTCCCACAGATGGCCTGGACCCTCCTGGCCGCAGGTCTCTGCTTCATCATTCCCCAGGGCGAGAAGGCTCACTTGGGACTGATCGCTTTCTTCATCTTCATGTTCGCGGCCTTCTACTCCCCCGGCGAGGGCCCCGTCCCCTTCACCTACTCCGCCGAGGTCTTCCCGCTCTCCCACCGCGAGGTCGGCATGGCCTGGGCCGTCGCCACCTGCCTCTTCTGGGCCGCTGTGCTCTCCATCACGTTCCCGCGCCTGCTGCTCGCCTTCCACCCCGTCGGCGCGTTCTGCTTCTACGCCGGCCTGAACGTGACGGCGCTGATCATGATCTTCTTCTGGGTCCCCGAGACCAAGCAGCGCACGCTCGAGGAGCTGGACTACGTCTTCGCCGTGCCGACGCGCAAGCACATGAGCTACCAGCTTACCAAGGCCCTGCCGTACTTCATCAAGAGGCACGTCATGCGCAACAAGAGCGCGACGCTGGAGCCGCTGTACCACTTCGATGGCGCGGTGGCGGAGCACCAGAAGGTCGCGGTCCTGAAGTGATAATCCTTGCTAAGAACCCTTTCATGACCTGTGTCTTCTGTTCATTCTGTGGGATCATGTGTGCGAGCTTTGAGAGATAGCAGACGGAAAGTGGGCGTCATGAACATATGTGTTGCTAGATGCTTAGATAGGTAGCCTACCACTTCTTGCGAGCAATTCAACATCTGGTAATTCTGCACAGAGATACTAGTCTTTCCAAACCTGCAAATCTTTGATCTTGAAGCAAGCTTCGAAACCCATGCCTGCTCAACGGGCTTAATGAATCGTAGTTCAAATATCACGTCCCACGCCCTCAGCACCCAGGCGCTGCGTGGTCCTTGGACCCACCTCTATCCTCCATCGATGCCTTGAACACCGACACCCACGTACCTCATTGCCGGTCCGCACATCTGCCCTACCTCCATGATCACTACCCTCACCCGTTCCTCCGCCTCCTAGTCTTTTGATACCGCTTCCCAATTCCCGCACATCAACACTCTCCACAAGACCACCGAGCGTAAGAACGAAGGCGTTTAAGATGGAAGCATGTTCTGTTATTCTAGGCACAGGTGTATTCCTCACAAGCGTGGATTCGTTTTAATGCATGATCTCATTGACACATATCCTCATAACGTGCAAAGCATTTCGTTCTCCTTAGCCCACCTCCCACAAACCACATACCCTTCCAGTGAGTTACACGTTTCCACTGTCCGCCCCCGGGCTCGCAGCTCCAAACCAACTCCCCGCCCACTCCCCCAACCCCTTCATCCGCCCCCTCCTCCCCATCGGCTCATCCAACCTGACCAACACATTCGGCTTAACCAGCAAAACCGACGTCCCCCTCTCCTTCTCCGTGCGCAGCAGCGACGGTGTCACAATCAGCATCTCCTCGCCGATACGGCCCTCGTCATTGACTTTCAGAACCGAATCCGGGCGCAGGATCTTATTGGTCGCCATGTCGACGAGACTCGCTTTCTGGATCGCGGAGATGTAGATCGGTAGCGATTTATTCTCTGAAGAAAATGAACGTTTCCAGAGGCGGTAGTCGCTGGTGGAGAGGCGGAGGGCGGAGGCGAGCGCGATGGTGGGGAGGGTGATGGTTTCGTGGAGGGTTTTGGCGGCAGAGTCGGTGGGTGGAGGGAGGAGAGGGCTGAGGAGGGTATGGAGGGATTGGGAGACTGCGGTGGCTTGGTGGAGTTGTTCGGTGTGGAGGTCGGGCATCTTGGTCAGGCTGAGGAGTGTTTCGGAGCGCCAGCGGCGGATGGTGATGTTATCTATGGATGTTTCAGCCATAGGTCCTTCGGGTTGGGGGATTAGCAACGTGGATGTTTGGCTTACCACGCGGAGGTTCGAGCTCGTGCATTCCTTGCTCGATGCCCTCGAATAAGGCAACGGTTCGAGAATCAAGTCCGAATAGATTCACGTCGTCTCCCAGAATGCAGCTCTCGAGGTAACAGTGGATGATATAACGGAGGATGTATGGTTGGGCATTCGGATGCTTCTTCCCAAGTCGAATATGCTCATCTGTGAGATAGGGCTGGAGAGATTCTGGTAGGTCTTCATTAATCGTCAAGTCGTCGAACCGTGCTTCCGTCGCCTGCGAATCTTCTGTTTCGTCATCCACCCATCTTGAAATCTGCTGCGCAAGACTCGAATATTGCTCTGCCAACTCGCTGTCAGGCGTCTGGCTTGGGGGCTGTAACCTCAACAAATCGTCTTTGCACTCGGTCAAGTTCTCGGACAAGTCCTTGTTCTGCTTTTGTAACTTCCTGACACTCAACTCCGCGTTGGCCTTCTCAGCATTCGCTTCTCTTGTCTGCACCGTCAATGACTCCACAAGCGCTTTCCGCCGTTGCAATTCCTGCTTCAAATATGCAATTTGATCCTCCAGCATCTCGACATGCTCGTAGAACTTATCCCGCTCATTCTGGACTTGATCACGGTGGCTGTCGCTGTGCTCCGAGCGGGAACGAAAGGTCTCGATAAGGTGAGCATTGTGCTTCTTGAGACTTCGCAGCTCTAGAGACTGCTCGCGGTTGTCCCGACTCAGGGATTTCACTTCTCGGCAAAGGTCGTCGTAGTTATCTTGTGAATCGCGCTTGTCCCGCTTCGCTTTTCGGAGCATGCTGGTATCGGGAGGGTTGCTGCTCGGATGTCGCGTGGTTCGGACGATGATTGCTCGGCTTCTGTTCTCTTTGGCCTCTTTGGAAGGCACGACTGGTGCTTGCTCTTCATCTGAGGATAAGGCTGAAGATAGGTACATTAGTGGATGTAAGACTAGCGGCGATAGAACATGTCGTACGGTCTTCGAGATCAATGAGCGGCTTCTCTTGCAGTGGGGGTCTCGACGACGTCGATATCTTGGTTTGCGGGGAGCTGGGAGAAGTCTAGACAGTCAGCAAAGGGCTAAGGTGCGTTTTGGGGGGATGTATTCAACCATTGCATCAGTCTCGATCTGGGTCATCTCGCTGCTGGGCGACATCGTGAATCGACAATATAAACAGGTCGATCAGTAAAGAAAGCTGTTGGAGCTCAATTGTTATTTTGCAGAGTGCACCAAGTTATCGCCATCCCATAGATTGATAAGCCGCGGCTAGCGGGGTTCTGTCAGTGATCATCCCCATAGCCTTGCAATGAAGATGAGATGTTGCAGCCTTGCAGTGAGGCCGGCCGCATGCACGAGCGTAATAACGCATAGCATCCTAAAGTTATGCGGCTCAGCCACTAGGCTGAATAGTTGAACTCCTAGAGCGACAACGGCTTGCAGTTGTTGAAGACTGTGAAGACCGGGCGGTGGTGATACATTGACCAATCGGGTAAGTGCCGCCGGACCTCGGCCAAGGCAGACTCCTTGTCAACTCCCTCGACTTCCGGTCTCCCACACCATGTCTACCCCACTTTCGCGTGCTCAGCCTCCACACCACAACATCTGTTCCATTGAATGTTGTGGGTGAAAGTAAGAGTGACAATGCAGGTTGAAGTAACACATGCGTGCGTAGTGCAGCTTAGCACCAAGTAAGCGGATGGATGCCTGTGCAGCTTCAAAGCCAATTGGCCTGTCATTCCTGTAGCTGCTATGAGTAGCTTCTCTCGGTACAGGGCTGGAGCATATCGCGATGGCAGCCTGACAGCCTCATCCATCACTATCCGAGTAATAAAGTAGCCATCCCTGTGCAACCTGTCCAGCTTGCTCTCTATCCCTTTTTCTCTTCAAGCTATTCCGAGTAGCATCCCCTTCTTCGGCAGGAGCGATCACCAATAATGGAAAAGTCTGCGGCAGCTTTGTCTGACCTGAAGCTTGACGAGGCTGATGATTCCTCTGACCGGAAGCTCTTGATTGCCGTTGATTTTGGAACCACATACTCTGGCGTCGCATGGGCGCAGACACGGCGAGTAAGCCGAGCTTTAACGGGGCAAATTGTATGCAATTACTGACATGATGAACAGCCTGATGTGCAGACGATCATCATTCAATGGCCCGATACTCCCAATGGAGGGTTGGAAGGGGTGAGCAGCGATAAGGTGCCGACTGAACTCCGTTACGAAGGCGACAAATGCCATTGGGGCTTTCAGGTCGACGATTTTGGCTCCAGGCACCAATGGTTCAAGCTTGACCTCGACCCATCCCAGGCTCGGGGCGTTTCAGATCTCAGCAGGCAATACCCGGATCAACATGCGCTGCCTCCGAACTATACGTCCAATGCGGAGAAGCTCTGCACCGACTATCTCACCGCCCTCCGCGCCCATACGGAGCAGGTGTTAAAGCATAAGCTACCGCAAAGCGTCCTACGTAGCACGCCGATTGAGTATATCATCACCGTTCCTGCGGTCTGGTCAGACGCCGCTCAGGCGAAGACACGACAATGTGCCGAGAACGCTGGCATGGGCAAGGGCCTCCAGATCATATCTGAGCCTGAGGCTGCTGCCATCTATGCCTTGCACGCCATGGACCCGCACAGCATCAAGATCGGGGATACATTCGTTCTCTGTGATGCTGGTGGAGGTACCGTTGATCTCATCTCGTACACTGTCTCCGCCCTGAAGCCGATCTTGCAGGTCGAAGAAGCAGCTATGGGTACCGGCCGCATTTGTGGAAGCACGTTTCTTAATAGGATCTTCCAAAGGTACTTGACGGAAAAACTTGGCTTGAATGAGGAGTGGGATGATGAAGTGGTCGAGGATGCTATGAAACGATTCGACCTTGTTACTAAGAAGGTCTTCCGGGGCGATCTGAACGAAGAATATGTGATACCCGGTAAGTACTGATTCCCTCAAACCTCGATAGGAAATCCTCATCTCTTTTACGTTATGAAGAGCGGTTTTGTCCCTTGCGCAGATATCCAAATAACGATCCATCATTCCTTTGGAACCTCTTGGAAATACGCATTGATGCGGATCGTTACTCCTGTCCTGCATCAAATGCAAAGACGCAGAAGACAGCGAGGAAGACTGTTAAGGGTCTCCAGTCTGGCTCAACTTTGCAAAATGCACACTGCAGTGAATGGGATAGCTTGGGAAGCTGTTAATATGCTGGAGCTTTGTTGTTTTCGCATTTACAAGACACTTTCCTTGTTATGATGGGTCATTCTTGGAGAAAACATACTGACATTTTTCAGTTCCCGGCCTAGCAGATGACGTCTCTCAAGGAGTAAAGCGTGGGAAGTTCCGAATGAGTGGCCGAGAAGTCTGCCAGATTTTCGAACCCGTCGTCCAAGAAGTCATCACCCTCGTGAAAGGCCAAATCGCAGCGACCAACAAGCGCGTCAACGCCGTCCTTATGGTTGGCGGCTTTGGACAGAATGGCTACCTCCGCGAGCAAATCCGCGCCAACATTGACCCCAACATCGAGGTGATGCAGCCGCCCAACGGCTGGACGGCTGTCGTACGTGGCGCACTCATGAAAGGCCTCAGCAAGCTCTCGCCGACCACCGAGAGGGTCAAGATCGCGGCGAGAACGGCGCGAAAGCACTACGGCACCGAGATCATGAGCAAGTACGATTCTGCGCGCCACGCCAAAGCGACGTGCTTTTGGGATGAATACGATGGGGAGCACAAGGTGTATGACATGTCGTGGTTCATCACCAAGCATTCGCCCGTCACCGAGGACAAATCTTTCACCAAGCATTACCACAAAGTCTGGCTCGTCAGCGAAGGCACGCGACAGTCTGTGGCGCAGGATATCTTGGTGTGCGATGACCCCAACGACACCGGGGCGCCGACCTACAAGGAGGCGGCTAATGTCAAGCACCTTGCGCGGTTGACGGCCGATTTGAGCTGCATACCAGCCGGGGAGCTGACGAGGAACATGGGCAAGGATGGGAGGTGGTATTACGTGGTGTATTATGATATCGAGATGACGTATTACAGCGCGAGCACGAAGTATGCGCTGGTGTATAAGGGGGTTAGATATGATAGCATTACGGCGGAGTATGTTTGAGGGTGGCTGTCATCAGGAAGGAGCACGGTTGGTGGGGGATCATAATGAGTATTTCTTGCTTGCGACTTCCATAAAGCCTGCAACATCAGCATCTAAAGAAATGAATATGTCAGCTCGTCAGTAGACTGAATTGGGTCGCTGCTAAATATCCGACCTTTAGTTTCCGCTCAGAAAAGAGCCATAGTGGAACAAATGAGCAATATGCATCAAATATGAATAATCTGAGTTATGAGGATCGCCAGGTCCCAACTTAGCGGGCCCCAAAGTTTTGCGGTACAACCTGATTATGATATTCAATCCACCAGTAATATTAATAAGCCTGATGAGCTCGAGAAGCGAGAAGTCTGGACGCTCTTATTACATCAAGGACAGAATGCAACCCACCACTCTCTAACTTCATTAGCCTAGGGCTAAACAAGGGTTCTCCACCCCCAAAGTCACACACTCTCCTCCTCCATTCTACCTCAGTGCTACCTCCATCTATTCCCACTCACCATCCTCATGGCCAAAAAAGGTACTCCCCTTCTCTTCCTCCCTCCCTCTTCCACATACCCACCCCCGAAAACTAACGCCCCCCCCCGCCAACAGCAAAATCCCGCACCGTAGCCGTCCGTCTTCTCTCCATGGCCGCAACGGGGTTCTACATGACATTTCGCCGTCCACGAACGCATCGTCCGTTGAGCATGCTGAAGTATGATCCTGTTGGTACGTTTCTTTTCTTTGGTTGAGGGGGCTGAGAGGGGGGAGAGAAAGGGAGGAAGGGGGGGAGGGGAGGGGGGACGAGGACAAGCCATGAAGAAGAAGATTTTGGGAGAGAGGCGCTTGGATAAGAAGACAGGGGAGGTGAGAGGAGGGGAGGAACGGGAGGGGAGGGAGAGGGACGGATATCTGGACTGGTAGAGAGAGGCTAGCTTCAAAGGAGTGGGGCTAATCAGTGCGGGTTGCAGTGCGGAAGAAAGTCCTTTTCCTGGAACAGAAGCGAGGTGGAAAGTGAAGGGACCTAAAGAGATGGGCTACATAAGGCGATGGAGAGGGAACTAGCCATATACGAAGTACGGGTAGGAGGATCCAAGTGAAAGAGTTAGCTGGGGAAGAAGAAGGATCGAGCGAGCTTGGGGACGGGACATTGAAGTTGCGATGGAACCATGGCGTGGCGTCTCGGATTGGTGATCACTGATACGGCGTGATAAGGCGCGATTGAAGGCAATCGCAAGGCATGGATGGGCTAGAGAGATTGAAGCATTATTGCAAGAGCAAGAGTAATCATCATCTAAACACATGCAGACATGTAAGCCATGACGTGGACATGCAGATGCAAAGGGAATATCTCAACGCCAAATAATGTTTTTACTCGCGAGAAGATAAAGCAAGAGTCTGTGGGAGTGGAAGCACAGAGCAAGAAGGGTCTGGATCATCCTTGACAAGCATGCAGGATTAGAAGGGCCCTCGTGCAAGCTCATTGGAGAAGCGGCGGCTGAATTTGTCTGCTGACAATGTTTAGCAGTTTCCTTTGAGGACATAAACAACTCACCTTTCGATTTCGGTGCAGCAGGTCTCGATAGCCGACGACTACGTGCCTGGCTCTGGCTACCGTGCTGGGACTGCGACTCTGGAATCACAGGCCCAAGACCCTGGCTCTCTGCACGCAAGCCGCCACGTCGTCTTGGCTCTCGCTCAGCTGTCGGCAAGCCAGCAGCCTCAGCGCTACGTTTGATAGGTCTGCTTGACTTTAGTATACTCCTTGGGTGCCCAGACGGCTGACTCGGCTGTGAATCTGTTTGCACGAGGGCATTTCTTCGAGAACCACTTGCAGTTGACTTGACCGATGCAATAGCGCCATGTGGTGTTTCTTGGCTGCCTTCGACCTGAGACATGGAGATATATTCCGAAGGTAGATGGTCCGAAGCGAAATGATCCCTTGACTGTGAGGCGTAATAGCTCCTTGTGTCCATACTGTCTGGAACGAACTTGACCGTGGGGCGCACATTCTGTGAGCTTAGATCGGGTGTAGGAGGAAACAAGCTAGCGATGTCGTGAAGCGGCTGGTCATCGTCATCAAGTAGTTCGTCAAAGACATCGATCGAATTTCGAGGTGTGACTGGACGCGCTGGGGATAGATCTGGAACGAGCTGAGATTGGGACTCCTGAACAATCCGGCCATCCTGGTGCATATCGCTTCTGTGTGCTTTGCGTTTCGGCTTTAGTGGGCTGTCAACGTTGCTTGTTCGAGAGTCTTCGTTGCGGGATTCCTGACTACGCGGAGGATTTGCGACTTTATAGTCTTCCAGGGCTTTCAGTGCCGCTGTAGCCTTGCGCGCTTCGTCGGCCTGAAGATCTTCAGCACGACGGCGAGCAGTACGAGCCTCGCGAGCCTCGGCGTCAAGTTGCTGATTCGCCTTCTCAAGATCATCTATTCGGGTGTCTTTGCCTTCTATTTCCTCAATAGCCTGATTCACCGACTGATTGAGCCTCGCAATCTTGCATCCTCGCTCCTCGAGCTGAGTGTCGAGCTTCGACAAGGAATCTTTGTACGTGCAGACGATAGACTCCTGACGAGAGAATTAGTGCCTGATACACATCAAATGATACACGAACAAGTACCTCATGAGTCAAGTCTGCTGCTAGCTTTTGAAGCTGACCCAGCCTATCAATCGCCAGCTTCTGAGCGGTCTCCTTGTCCGCCATCGCCTGCTCAAGCTGCTCTGATTGCTCCTCTGCCGCGGCATCTGCGTCTTCTTTATCATTCTGAAATTGCGCGAGTATGGCTACCTGTTTCGAAACAGCTTGGTCTGCTAAATGCTTGCCTGCTCGAAGCTGGTCTAAGACTTCCGTTTGCTTCGCGAAGTGTTCATCGGCTAGAGTCAGCTTATGCTTCAGATCGTTGACCTCTATACGATGACGAGCATCCATAGCATCACGTTCAAATTTGGCTTGAAAACGGTTATGCTTCTTGTCTTCTTCGTGGGTTTCGAAAGCGTGCCTGATCGATGCCGCCTGCTCCTTTGCTTGAGCTATCGATCTGTCTTGTGTTTCCTTCAATTGAGATTCTTTTTCCTCAAGCTTAAGTTGCATGTTGGCGTAATCCTCCAACTTCTCTCGCAACTTTCTCGACGCGTCCACCGAGACATCTTGAAAAGCCTCAGCTTGGGCTTTCAGAGCTTTGTTTTGGCCATCTATCTCCGCGAGCCGCTCCAGAATCGCAGTGGAGTCCTTGGTCTGATCACGAAGAATTCTGGCTTCGTTTTCTAGAGTCGTAATCTGCTGTTGCAGTCGCGCCTTTGTCTCTTGTGTGACAGCGATCTCCTGACGAGACTCCGTCACAGCAACCTCGGCTACATGCATCCTCTCTTCTAGGGCAGTCTTCGCTGCACATTGCCCGATGACTTGGTCCGTCAGGGACCGCTGCTGCTCTCCATTTTCACTCATAGTCTGAAGCTGTTGTTGCATCCCTGACATCGACCTTTGTGACTCAAGGCCAAACGCCTTGACGTCTAGCTGATAAACCTGAATGGACTTGGTTATACTTCGGAGAATTAGCGTCGAGACGAGAATCGAGGGCACCCAAGAGACTTACCTATCGGCATAATCTCTGACGGACGTATCCAGTTGCTGCAGATCCTCGATCTTTATATCGGCAGGGCTCCGTAGACCTTCCACAGCACCGAGACATTGCTGCACGATGACCTTGAGCTCCTCGTGAGAGTCGGAAGGATTGTTGATTTGCATTTCGTCCAATTTAGCTGAGAGTGCGGTAAGCCGATCTATGTGCATGTTACCTTGGGCCACGATACACTGGGTCATCTGGTTGTGGCTTGTGGTAAGCTTGCCAATTTCGGCTGCGTATAGCTCGTTCCTCTCGCGCTCACCATCGAGCAGACGAGCGTTGTCCCGCAGTTGTGTCTGCTGATGCTGAGACTGTTGAAAGAGTAAACGCAGGTCAGTCTTGGCCTCGGCCACGGTGTTCTTGGTCCAGTCAGTTGTAGCCTCGAGGTTTTGATTAATGTTGTCAAGCTCAGCATCGAGTAGCGACTTCTCATGCCGAAGGTCACTCTGGGTTTGCTGAATCTCCTTGGCTTTGTCCCTTAACCCATGGTGGTCATTTGTCAGACCTCGTACGAAGTCACTCAATTTCTTGACCTTGTCGCCCCATGCTGGCATTTTGGCTTCATAGTAGAGTACCTCCTTATCCAGCTGGTGGCCTCTCGCGCGTTCTGCTTGCAATTGTTGCCAGAGAACATCGCTGATGTCCTTGAGATCTTGAATATCAGTTGCATGAGCAGCTCGCTCTTGATCTCTTAACTGCTTATCGTGCTTGTATCGGAGCAGAAGAACATTCATAAGCTCTTCTGGTGTAGGTGAAGACCTTGTTCCACACATCTCGAGCGGTCCGGAAATGTCGCTGGGTTTGGGCAAAGCTTTGCGTCGAGATTTCGTCACCTTGGATCGTGCTTGGGCTGGCAGTCGAGGTTCCTTCGGTGTGAATGGATTAGGTCTACTAACGGGGCGATGCAACTGACGAGGAGTGGAAGGTTTTGCCAACTCTTTAATCGACGAAGGGTCGAAGAGCGCAGGTTCTTGATCAGTAGTATGGACTGGCAACTTGTTGACTTCCGATTGATGTCTTGATGGGCTGACATATGGATCGGTTACTGTCTCGGTAACCTTCATGAGTGGTGAAGTTGCGTCTCTCGTTTTGAGTGGTGGTTCGGATAAATGCCGTAAAGGTCCGACAGATTGAGCTTGATGGATTGGAGATTGAGATATTACAGTGAGAGTTTTGTCTGTGAGCGGAGGACAGTGTGGCTGTACATTAGGGGCGACCCCAGTGTGGGTCTCATCCAACTTCTCTGGTGCTGTATCCATAGCTGTCTCAGCATCTACAGCAGCCTCATTAGTAGAAGCCTCTTTTGCCAGGATCCTGCTAGCTTGTCCAAACTGGCGACTCATATTCATCGTTGTCGGCTTGGCTCTTCCAAAGATAAATCCTGTAGCAGCACCGTCGCCCGAGGACTGGGGGCGGGCGAAGAATCCTCGAGAGGGCTGCTGATCTGCTGGCGGGCTGACGGTGGTTGAGATCACTTTCTTATCGATACCGTGTGGTGAGCCATTTGAAGTCGTATGGTTGATTTGAGTGGCGAGCGATTTGGTCTGATCGCCAGCATGTAATGAGTTCGTGCTGGCTTCATGACCGGTTACGCCGAGGCTTGGTTGCTCTGGGTCACCGGGCAAAGATCCAGCCTTTCTGACAGGGAAGCTCGTCAAGGACTTTACAGCTTGGTTGAAAGTCGTAATGGCGTCTGACGCCATGGTTATTGCCAACTTAAAAGCAGGGACGAGCCTTCCAGTGCAAGTCTGAAATACCCTCGGGGTCTCGAAGCAGCAAGGAGGCGTAGCCTTCGACGGCTAGAGAGACGATAGAAGCCAAAGCATCTCTGGTGTTCTTATGAAACGCAAGTGAATAAGGGTAGAGTGAGTTGGAAAGAGTACAGTATTGTCCAAGGGAAGGAGGACGAGGTAGTGAAAAAGTGGTCCAAACAAGCGATTACGCTATAAGGGTTTCAGCACGTGACCTCAAATGCAACGTACCTGCCGCTTACGGATCAAAGGCACTGACGCATCGGCATACTCAGAACTTGAAGGTTGATCAAGGAAGACGAACAGTAGATATCTGTCTCTGTAATTTCGAATGGAAGTGACCGCCGTTTAGCACGGCAAGTTGTTCTTTTGGTAAAGACAACGTCTCTTACCAGCCCGCTAGAAAATTCAATATACCCACCTGCCATCTACACAGGTCAAAGAGTACCTACCGAAGATGTGGTCAAGATACCGCAATCCAGATCGATGACGCGCAAAATATTGAAAAGCCACCGGCTCCCCCTTGACTCTGTTGCTACCCGCCAGCTCCAGTCACACATCGTCCCTTCTCTGTCTCTGCAAATATCACGCTGTCTTCTTCCATGTAGCCGCCACTCCAATCAAGCTGCTTGCCGTTCCCGCAAGACCCACTATCCCATCGTCGAGATTCAAGTATCCTAGAGCGGAGACAGGTATGGTAAGATCGCAGATGTCGGAGAGAAGTTGGGTGTTGGTTGCTGCCCGCTCCCTGGAGACGTTCGTTAGCTCCAACAATCTTTGCTGGCTGTTGTTGACGTGCCTAGCAAGCTTCTTGCTTTCGACAACACCTTCGCCGCCGCTTTTGTCGATGTCTTGCTCCCTTTGGCGAAGCTGCCATAATGTATAGAGACCAGCCACAGCATTGAAGGTCAAGCCGGTGAACCAGGCTTTGTACGCCTCGCGTTGTAGTCTTTTGACGCTGGCAATTGGTCGAATACCAGCAGCGTCGAGCTATAGAACACGTCAATCATTCTTGTATACTCTTGGACCATTTGGGAGGCCCACATATGTGATGGTGTCCAGCGTCATATACGTTGCGTAACCCAGCTGTCTTCCCACCGCGCAGAATTTGAGAACGGGGTCCATGTTCTTACTGTCTGCGGCTATAGCAGCAGCCTTGAAGTGTTCCACATTCTTGCCAATCCTTAGTGCTTTGCGAGTTAAGCCGAACTGCTTCTTGATGGCCTCGAAGGGAGCAATAAGCCGAGTAGGATAGTTTGTGCGGAAGAGGTACCAGGCATAGAATCGTGCGAAGTATTGGATCGTACGTAATAGCTTGTCGCGGCCGACTTTGCAACGTTCGTCAGAAAAGAGATAAATGGGGTCACGCTCGAAAGGACTACTCGCCAGTTGTTGCGACAAAGCGGAGATAGTGAGAGACCGTCGGGTGATACACCACAGCGTCTGCTACCATTGTGTGTTGTTCCGAAGACTATCTGTGGAAACAATCAAGGCTCCTTAGAAGCTGAGTTTTACGTCAGTCGGGAATTTGTTACTAATGAAGGCCAGCTTTGATAGCTGCAGAAGTGTCGAGGATGTGATCTGCCCGCATGGACCTCGGCCTCGAGATGAAGCTATTCAGAGCTGGTCTTGGCGCTCTCACATGCCAGTCACGCCAGGCTCAGTCACGAGTACTGGGTATGCTCGGGCATACGGAGCATTTGCGTTCTGTCGTTTCTTGAGATGACATCTTTACTTCTGGCATAGATCTATAGAAATTGGCTCGCACCTCGTCGTGAATTCATGTACCTCCGTACCGCCGTCGCAATGACGGCTTTCAGCTTTCAAGGGTATCTCTGTAAACAACAGTACAGTGCAGATCACAGTTTCCTGAAGACATTACCTGATGCGCTTCTTCTCCCTTCATCACGTCGTTTCTCTGGCTTCCCACTCTTCTGAGCTTTGCCCTTCCGCTCAGGCGCAAAAGTAATCTCTCGTTCACCTCCGACGGTAGCAACAGCACTTCTGGCGGTCTTATGCCGCTCTGCACGCGAGCCAAAGGACCGATCTCGCGCGCTCATGGGAGCTTTTGAAGAGGTGACGAGCATCTGAGGCTGTCTGGAATGATGGCCAGACTTCTTGTATGACGAAGACGATATCCGACCTTTATCCTTGCCATTGGCTTTGATGGGCGCTTGAAGCTCATCACTCTCAGAAACATCGGTATCCGATGTCGGCCTTTTGTCAAGAGCCTCTTGCTCTACAGCTGTGAGTCCTCTCTCGATGGAATCCTTGCGTTCGATATATGGTTTGGTGCTTGGATTCAAGGACTGGAATTCTCTCGAGGTCTCATCGATGGCGAAGTCTTCGTCTTGGAATAGTTTGGCAAAACGAGGATCGGCAAGCAGATCACCCCGACCGTCGGAGTCTCTAGAGGCGTTGGGGACGTCTCCTGTGACCTTGTCATCGCGATTTTCCGAGACCTTCTCATCGTGATTCTCCAAGACCTTCTGAGCCGGCCTACGCTCTCTCTTGTCTGCTCTATCCATGATCTTCTCTGCCAGGCGTCGATTGACTTTGGCCACAACCTTCTTGTTCCCTCGTATCCGACTTTCTCGCTCGGCGTCTATTTTCTCCTTGACAAGCTTGTTTCTCCGCTCTTCCCAGACAAATGGATCCGCTATCAATTTGGCCTCCTCATACAAGCGTTGCGCTACGAAATATCCGTGCATATAAGGCCGTAGCAAGCTTGTCGTTCCAACAAGGTGCGAGAGATTTAGGGTCTGAAGCTGTTGCATTGTTAAGAACTTGTAGTTATCATAGATATCCCCTGCTCGTTGACTCGTAAACGCATTCGGGTCGTTAGGATCCTCGGCCATCTCCTCCACCAAGTTGTCGAGGAACGAGCACCATTTTGGTGCCGGACCCAGCTGCGGAATGAAGAAGGAATGTTGCTGTCGACCCTCGTTGGCGGTGAGAAGCATACCAGAGTCTTTGCACCAAGTGACGCAGTTAATATCAACAGCTGGCTCGACGGATGTCCAAGGTGTACCATCGCGAGCATCCCAGATTTTGATGATCCTTCGGTCAGCGGACATGATCTTCGGCTCGGCAGTCTGCGCTCTGGTGGAAGTCGAAGATGTCAGAAAAATCAGGTTCTGTATCGGATATCCATAACCTTGATCTTTCTTCAAGGTGGGTTTGGGCGAGCGAAGATCATAGAGATGTATTAGTCCCGTCGACGAACCAGTAGCGATGTTGATGCCAGATTGGTCAAACTCCAGAGCAGTGATCTCTTGCTTGCCGTCAATCATATCAGTTTGTGGAAGCGCTGGTAATGTGCCTATGCGAGTTTGTGAACGCGAGTCCCAAAACTCGACTGTGCCAAGTGAGGTACCGAAAGCCAACAAATTGTGGCTTCCCTCTGCTATCGCGGCAGCATTGACGCTTCCAATTCCTATCCCACCTTGCAACGCACCGCCACCCGAAGATGTAAGATCATCTCCACCCACATCTACCTCAAATCCACGCATATATTTTCCCACTTCAAGGTTCAGCCGGAAAACTTCGCCCAGTCCATTCTCGTTGACTCCTACGGATGGTATCAAAGCTTCCGTAGAGCGCCTGTCATATCTCAGATCTCGGCCGTAGCGGGGTAGACGAGTGGTGTAATGGCATCCTTGAGGAGTATGGAACTCCAAAGATCGGTCGGCCTGTAGATGAAGGGACTTCGAATAGTCGGAAGACAGTAGTAAGAAAGATGTATTAAGGGAATTGGTATGCCGAGTAAATGACAAGGATAGATGAGGCAGATAATGTGTATGTATTTGAGGTTTGTATGTACCTATGCGCATCACGTCAACGTCAGCATTTCGTCGCTTTTCTCCGGGAGCCTCCAGAGGTCTTTCAGGTCGAGGCGCACCTGTGCTCATGACCCATTGTCCATCCTCACTGACCCGTATACATTGGCTGGCTTCCTCGAACTCGAAATCCTGGAGCAATTGGATGCGGCTGGCGTACTCGGGGTCGGTCTTGAGGCTGCGTTTTCGCTTTCTGGCTAGCCATTCAGGAAGTGGGCGCGCGGTGGACGAGCCTGATATGGTGTAGACCGGTACGGCAGAGTGATTGCTTATCTTCATCTCCTCAAAGCGAGCTGCGTGTGACCGGTCAAAACCCTGAAAGGACTAGAACGGGATGCGCCTTCCCTAACGACTGGAATATAGCGGATGAGATCGCCTTGCGGGTCTTGGTTCAAGCAGATAAGGGAACTGGCTCTGTGAGCTGCGGCAGTGGTGTCGAGACGCGATCCTATCAAATGGTGGAGGATTATCTCTTTCAGGACATAGACTATGTGATTTTTCCGACCCGAAGTGCATTGGGATGGAATTTCGAGGGTTTACAGCGCTTGTGCAATTTCTATATCCTTATCGATAGCGCTAGATCATCTTGATCGCGCCTTGTTTAGCCGCGATGCATGACACTAAGGAAACTGTGACCAATAGGGGCGGATTGCAGTCCTCATCCTTTACAATGTAGGTTATTCTGGTCTCTTTCTCGAGTTTCTCTCGAGATGATCTGCTTGCTGTCATATGCGTGCTGGGAGCGTCCTTCGTGGTCGAAAGAATTGATTACCGCGACCAGTTTCATTCAAGTATCCTGAACCCGGAAATGCCTCGACAGAAACCATCCGGGACCCTCCGGGGAATCGTATAGTGAGAGGCCACGATGAATATGCTGAGCAAGAACTGTCAGGGACTGCTCTGTTGCGACTGGAACATATCCAATTCAGCTCACAGCTGGTGGCAAGCCTGTGAAAGTGCTTCGCAGGATGGACATCCCTGACTGTACCACCAACGTCCACAAATTCGTAAGTTAAGGTTCTAATCGACTTTCAAAGCTTAAGTATTCTAGGATGGCGTCAAAGCTGTCTTTTGGGCCACGTATGCGCCACAAGACTCTTCTCTTAAGGATGAGAATCACTCACCGGCGGATGTTGGCGATCGAGTGGTGCATCTACAGAAGGCTACTGACAGGCTACGATCTCTTGGTCATTATGCTTTTTATGATCCGGGACAGATGACGATGTGGGTTTTTGGCCTGTCCAGAGATGGCGAAGCGAGCGGAGAGAGCGCAAGATCTCAAGAATCCATCTGGCAGGTCACAAAGCCTCTAGAACTAGCAAGTGGGCAGTACTATGGATCCCAGAAGCCCTGATACTGACGATAGCTGCAAGATACCGCAGAAGGGGTTCTAGAATCATCTAGCATTACAAATTCGCATGGCAATCTGTCGGCAATAGCACACAATGCGTCCATTTCCCATGGCGTCGAGCTTGACGTACAGAAACGTCATGGGGATATGAGCAGCTTAGTCTCAGAAAAATTTGAGCCCACAGCTCATGAGATCTACCCAAGGCTGGTTGAGGCGTTGTCAATGTCCGTAGTGCGACTTCTGTCCAAAGAATACCATTGGTTGCCAATAGGTCGGTATTGCTGCATTGGGGTTCTTGCTTCGAATTTGAGCAATAGAGATGAGAAAGTCTTCAATTTAGACGACCAGGAGGAACTAGAACAGGCGAGTTAACCTCAGTCTGAAGTACGAATTTTCCTTCCTTTGCTGAGACTCACTTAGCATTCCTCGGAGACAGATCTGTTATCACTCAGAGTATGCTGGCTCTCGTCAGGGACCATCACAATCTGGACCTCATCTTCTCCGGTACCAGGTTATCAGCTTCTATCTGACTTGGGTATAGATCGTAGCTTGGATTCTTTACCGGTGGGTGATCAGGTCGTGATGGCCCCTTCTGGGTCGAAAGCAGTAGTGTTGGGATATGCTTCAAGTATTCATGACAGTATCAAACTCACAGTCGCCGACCGACTCGCTCAACAGGGTCTAGTGACCTGGAAGACAGAACCGTGGCTCCGGTTGCGGCTACTCCAGAACGGCGACCATGACTCCATCGTCTGGCCTGCCAGCCTTTGTCTGTGGAGAATTAGAGGGCGTGGAGTAGTAGAGTCGGCGCATACCATTGCTGATATTGTCAGCGAGAATGCAAGTGCCGATCCTCTGGTGAGAGCTGAAGACTGGTATGCCTCCAGAATGGACAGAGCCAGTATCTTGGCGACCATGCGAAAGAATGAAGAACTAGCTTCCTCGCTGCAACGTCAGGATAGTGAATCGGAAGACGACGCAATTCCCTTGGACGACATTGGACTGAACGACAATCGCGCAATCACGCAGGACATGACCGGGGTATATCCAACGCCACCGGATGGGCCTCCATTCAATGCTTACATTTCGTCTGCTATGCCCCAGCAAGGCACGCAAGCGTCTGCAGAAAACACGTCTATCCTGTCAGCCAACCTTGTCAGCACGTCTTCTTTGGCACCCTCTCCTATTTTGGAGCACGAATCCGCCCATCGCGAGGAGGATCGGGAGGAGTCCCTTTTCGGAGACATGGACACGGATCTATTCGCGTCCAACGGTCTTACAGAAGCGGATTTCAATTTCTTTGACGAGCCAGGCGTTTACGGCGATATTGAACCCGAGGCCACCCATTCGCCTACTTCACCAGTCCCTGTAGAACCCAGTATAGCGTCAGAAAATGTAGTACTAGACGATCAGCCGCAAGAGCAACCTGGCACTATGGTTGAAGAGGAGGATGTACCCCAACCTGTCGAAGTAGAAACTTCAGCGGGTCAAGAAAGCTCGGCTTCCGATACGCAGCCTCTAGCGACAGCAGAAGATTCATGCCTGGTAGATTCACCACTGGGACCGATCACCCTAGATGCCGGGCTTCATGACAATATCAACACTGCAGATGAAGGGCTGAGACGAGACTCGTTCAGCCGTGTGCGTTTCAGAGCTTCACTCGATAAGTTTGATGCCAAATATGCCAAGCAAGGACGCTTTCGGTCTGAGCAAACCGAGAAACCAGAGGGTGAGAAGCCCACTATAGGACTTAAGCAGTATCGTTTTCCGATCCCGCGAATTGGATCGCTGCAAGAGACGGAGACCGGTAGTCCGGACAGCCCGGAGGGCAGTGAAGGTAACGCAGAAGGTATTCCAGTCTAAGTCCCTAGTGCAGATGACGATGGCTAAATCGTAATGATCAGATCATGAAGAAGAAAGCAGCAAGACTCATTCGACCCCAGAGAACGATCCCACCCATACGCTCCAGAATTACGATGGTCCGACCTTGCCTGCGCAACGCAAGAGGAAGCTTGGACAAACAGAAGTTCCCGAAAATCCAGCAACACCGGCATATTCATCCTCGGACGCAAGCCTCTGCCACGATGAGCTGGCAGATACGATGCTGACTCATAATACCGACCTTTTCGTACAACGACCGGAAGATCGAGGTACAGACCCTTTACCACATATAGTCGAAGAAAGCCTTAGTTTCTTTAAACCATTTAGCCTTGATGGCAAAGCATTCCTTCGGCTTGCTCAGGTTTTGGCCGACCAAGTCATCATGCAAAGTTACCCAATTGCACTCACATCAGAGACTAACGTCACGGGCCTACAGTGCAAGTGGGCAGAGACAGCCAGCCTCATAGATGACCTGATCTCTCCAATCTTGTCACGAATATTGCCTGGGGTTACGAAATGCAGCCTGAAGCAATTCTCCGCCATTAATCAGACCTCCAACGCTCAACAGGTAGATGTCAAGGATACGGCTGTTCCGCAGGGTGCCGCACAGCGCTCTTTATCGCGGCAGCTGAAAGGCGTTATCGATGAACCACACGGAATCTTTCATGTCCAGCCACCTCTGGTATGTGTACGTCGCGGGAATGCACCTATCGACCTAGCCATTTCCGCATTGAGATTCTGGGAAGGGCTCAGTCTTGCTCCTGTCTCAGGAACCAAAGACGTCGCCGCAGTCTGTGTTCTCCCAGCCTCGTTATTCGTCCAAGAACGGGCGTCATCATTCTTGTCTGCTATCGGTGGCGCTTACCGCAGCTTGAAATTGGGTACGCATCATCCGTGCCTGGATGTTGGCGAGACGAGGAACGGTCTTGTGCCTGTCCCGATGGATAGTAGTGATTCTGTGAAAGAATCGTACGCCATTGGCGAAGCCTGTGAGCGAGTCGGTAAGTCCGCTAGCTACCGTCATCTGGTGCTTTGCTTACGATACGATGCTTAGGTCGCGAGCTATGCCAGTCTACAGCCTCGTGTGGAACCTTTGTGATTTACATGGTCAATGCGTTCAACGAGCCAACAGCGATGGCGAGGCTTTGCGAAGCTTTCTTAAAGCTATTGGACGCATATGTGGGCTCGCTAGGGGAAGATAATCATCGAGACACCATCGACATGGTTCTGCAAATCATACCATTGAGCATGATTGCGTCCACCGGCACGCTTACAATCCCGAGTCCCACTGTGTACAAAAAGATCGCTCTTGAGGTCTACGATAGATGTGCTCCTAATCCTAAGCTAGATCGTCCGGCCCTGACGCCATTCTCTGGTGCATCAGCGGTACAATTAGCAAAGGTGATACCGAGAAGTATCAACCTCAAATTGACTTGCAGAGCCATTGACGGCTCTCTTGTTTCCGATAGATGTATCCATGTTTCGTACTGCTTCTCGACATCCTCACAGTGGCTCACTGCGTCTTGGACAGACAGTCTCGGTTGTCTGCAGTGGAATGCTTCGTATTATCTTGCTATTGACGCCGAGGAGGTCTGGCCACAATTCTCCGAAGCAGCTCAGGACATGTGGCAGACTACGCTGGACATTGCTCGAGCTTTGAGCGCTCCATACCGGGTTTTCATAGCAAGAGTGGGACCGATGCCGAGAGAGGAATATGATGGTATGTTGAGAGGAATCTCCGCGTGCGGCACAACGCTGACATCGTCGAGTATGGGTATCATTGTGGAACCAATATCAAAGCCGAGTTCTGCTGACGCTACTCACAATCGAGAAGGACCCGCTGCTGCGATGTCCAAAGCGTGATTCGGCCTTAGTACCGGCTATGACCCCCTTAGCGACGCCTACAGTAACCACCTTCTCACCGACCCCTTCCGGTCACGGATCCACGCCTTCGGCGACTGCCACTGCCGCATACCCATCGACGCCGGCAAGTGCTTCGTTCGAGAATGACGCCGATGCTAGACTGGTTGATGTAACGGAGGGTACATGGGGGTTGTGCACAGGCAACACTGCAATCCCTGACCTTGAATCGGAAACTTCATCTCCTTTGTTCAGTGGCTATTTATTCAAGCGCATGGGGGCGCGGGATGAAGATGGTTTACTGACCTGTGGGGTCAATTTATTATGTGCCCAAAGACCATGCGAAGATCTCCTGAAGGAGGTGCTGATTATGTACGGCCATCTTGCCACGCTGGCAAGGATTCGAGGTATCGTGGATCCGGTGAAGAGCATACTGCCTTGGCATGTTGCTGCCGCCGTCAAAGCTCATGTTGCGTTGGGGGCTACAATGCGTTGGACCGAGGATTGATCGATGGGACAGTCCTCCCCCGTCAAATGCTGTAATGACGAGTCTACAACAGTAGTGACTATCGAGCCGTGGCTGTTATGGCGCAAGAGACTGAAAGAGAGGGAGTCAGATGACACCGTAGTATCTCTTTAGTTGGTCAACTGGAGGTTTCGAACATCCTCTAGTGTTTCATAGCCTCGTGATTAATTCCCTATGGTGGTACCAAACACCGGAGCGGATCCTCCGAACGCTGGCATAGAGGCTGTGGCAGTAGCTTCAATCTCATGCACTGGAACCCGTGGGTGCGCATTGCCGTGGCTATCGTTCAAGTCGGGGTCCCGCAAAGATATCAACGAATACATTGAACGTTTTGCCACTTTGGCGATGGGTCATCATTGGTCGTTCAATCCATAGCCATTTCGTCAACACGTTCCTCGCTTCTTACTCAACCAGCGAGCACCATGCCAGCCCATGGGACGTTATGCCAGGCCAAGACAGCGTGATCGCCTGATGGCAATGGAGAGATCCACCAGTTAAGAGAGAGACTTCAAGCCTCTTCCAGATACGTTGCAAATCCGTATCATGTTCCAGCTCAGAAACAGGGAATCATGCCCTATCGTCATGTTTGTTGTTGCTACTTATTTCGGCTAGTGTAAGCGCGGTTCCGTCATAGAGAAGACCGACGTTCCTTCCTCTTCCACACCACCCTTGAGGGCACAACATGGTTGAGATAGCAGAAATGGACGCAAGCTCTCCGAAAGCAGCTATGAATGGAGCCGCTGTCGCCCATAGCTACTGCCCGAAAGATCGGATCAAAGCCTTCAAGCTGCTCGACGAGGAGAGGCTGGAGCTGCTGAAGGTACGTTGAGCCTCCACTTGGTCAACGTGTATGCAAGACTGACATTACCGACTTCGTAGGAGCTTCTTGAAAGTACCCAGAGTCTGAAGCTCGAGAACGAAGCCTTAAGATACGAGATTGAAAACCTGAAGCTCGCTGTCAGCCAACGCCGAGATGACGGCCTTGAGCAATGCCAACTGCAGCTACAAATCACAGAGATGCAACTGCGCGCAGCACACCAGTCAATGGTATGAGAATCCCTGGAAAATCTCTATGTCATTGCTATGCTGGCATGCTGATCTCTTCATTTGGTTCAGGAGACTAGCCCTTTTGTCTTGGTCCTTGTTGACGGCAATGCCCATACAGTACGTGGCTCGTTTACGGATGAATATGGAGGTCATAACATGTCGGCATAGTTCCATGACAATCTGTTCCGCCATGGCGCACTCGGTGGCGCTGATGCCGCGATCAAGCTTCGGGAGGCGATCGAGCAGCAGGTGGTCTGTTCTAACGAACCAGACTGGAAGATTGTCGTCCGTATCTACATCGATTTCCAGGGTTTGGTCGAAGATTTCGCAAAACTACGTAAACCCATTTCGGAAACCTGTCTACGGAAGTTTGTAGGAGGCTTCACTCAAGTACAACCTCTCTGCGACATTATCGATACGGGTCCAGGGCGTGAAGAAGCCTTGGTGAAGATCAAGGGTAAGTCAGACTCCATTCCCCGGCAAGTCAGAACATGCTCAGCTAATGCGGTTTCGGTGTCAAAAGAACAATGTGGCATCTTCCTAGAGAATGTGCAGTGCAAGCACATCTTCTATGGCTGCGCTTTAAACGATCCTTCTCTTGCCACCCTTGAAGCCTACAAATACGATCCAATCATCACTTCATCCATTACTTTGATCAAGTCGCAAGCTCCGGATGACACGAACATCCACGTTGCTTTCGAGCTGGTGGAGCTTCCGTCAGTCTTTCGATCCCTCAATGATGTTGAGGATTCTGATACTGGAGCTGGGGATTCTGCAAGTGGTGTTAGTGGACAATCATCGGCTGTCGCTAAGTGGGCTCGATATGCGCCAGATCGGGTTCGCACCGCTTCCACTCGCAATAACAATGGCCAGCGCGAAGTGAACGGGCTGCCTGGGTCGAATTGGGATAGTCCTAAGAGGATGATCTTACTCAACATCAACAACCAGCGAGTCGACCCTCCTCGTCCTCATTTCGACCCGAAGAGCTTCGACATCTTCATGGCGAAATACAAGAACAAGAAGCTCTGCCATTTCCATTACTTGCTAGGCAATTGTTATGCTTCGAAGTGCTCTTATCCACACAAACTTCAAGTAACACCACAAGAGCTCGACATACTCCGATTCTGCACTCGGCGGCTCCAGTGTAGCGAGCTCACGGAGTGTCGAAAGATCAACTGTATCTATGGTCACATTTGTCCCTACGAGAAGGCTGGATTTTGTAGTAAAGGGAGAGAATGTCTCTTCAGAGCAGTACACGACGTCGATCGCACAGCGGTCAGGGTGTGGAACAGAGAGGATGACGACGTGCCCTACACGAATGGATCGACTCACGCCCCGCTATCCCAACCGTGGGACGACCGTAAGGAAGCAGGCGAAGAGAAAGCAGAAGAAGAAGGAGAAGAAGAAGAAGAAGAAGCAGCGAGCACGGCAACAAGGATCCCGATCGGAATCCCCTCCCGCCGTACCCGCTCACCATTCCCATGGGAAAAACCAAACGGAGCGAGCGAGGGTCTACAAAGCAAGCAGCCCGCCGTTGAAGTGTTGTTTTCATATGCTACGCCCCTACCAGATCCCACAGAAACCGTGCAGGAGAAGGAGAAGGCTGAATTGGCGTACAAGCACTATTTCTCGAAGAAGTAATGCTGGCATGACGACCATGACGACCATCACCACCACCACCATTTCCGTCCACAGAGACAGAGTTTACCTAAGGGTTGCGAAGGCAAAGATGTTTTGTCTCTGCTGTACGATGTTTTCGGAAGCGGCAAACCTATTCCATCTTGTTTTCATTTCAAGCCCCTTGCCGGGCCAGTATTCCCCTGCTTTACAGCCCGAATACTCTGGCGCACGAGACGCCTATTGCTCAATGAATATGAGCCACTCTGTTGCTAACTGATTCATTTTTCCAGTCCCTGGCTTTCATGTCCAGAATGTACTTTTAATCTATGCTAAATGAACCCTTCCACAAGACCTCCTCTTTCGCTGTTCACCCACATCCCTCTTAAACATAACCATAAATTCTCCCCCATGACGAAACTCACACACCGTTGACGAGGTATAGTAGACCGAAGCTCCCGCACGAACGCCGCGGACGATGGGTCTGCTGCTATAACACTGCTCGCCCATTCACTTCACGGCCTACTCGTCGGCTCAGATCCATTTTCCCTTACTAGGCGGTGGTAGAGAGTTCTCCAAGACAATTTACCGAATGCCTTGTTAGCTTCTTGATGGATTGGCAGGTGGTTCGACAGTCATCGCGAGAACACTGATGTCGGGTCTTGGACTTGAAGAAGGGCGGGTGGATAGCGAACAGAAGCGTCCGGGAAAACGAGTCGTCCGCGTTTCAGGGAAAAACACGTTGATTATTACGATGAATGGCAAATATGTGCAAGGATTAAAGCGCTGGGTATAAACCACCTCCCACCACCCTCCATCAGGGCATCTCCCTCGCCGTCTCAAACCTCTCCAAGTCCGGTCTCCCACCAACCGGCATGCCCTCCAGCCCGTGCACTTCCGGCCCTTCACTCCCGCCAAGCTGCCTGTCCGCCTCCTCTCTCGGCGTGCGCAGCTCGCGGTAGTCTTTCAATGCCACCGTGCTTGCGTTCACGCCCTCGTCGCCGAGAGCTTTGAGCTTCCATAGTGTGTTATTGACTCCTGACGTGGCGGGCTTGTAGGCACCGAGGTAATCTACCGTTGGACTTCCTTGCTGAGCAGTGCTAGTGCCATTCGTGGCGGTTGACTCCGCAAGCTGGTAGTCACCAGGACGTACTAGCTCTGCTGGAGGTATTTGGTCGGCGTTACCGGATTAGCCTGTATCAGTGACGGTGCGGTGGTGCGAGCGAGATATTGACTGCCGGCCCGACTTAGGAGAGTATGGCGACCTGAGCCCATCGGCCGCGCCATCATGTGTTGCTCTGACCGGCGTCACAGTCGCAGTCTCCTCAACCTTATCGGCTCTCTCCTCGCGCACCATTGTGGCCTCATCATGCTTGCTCCCCCAAGAGCCCCATAGACTCATCCCCCAGCTCCTCCCCTTCTTCTCCTCCTTCGGAACACCACTGAGACATCTCCGCCCAGCCAGTGCAGAGGGCGGCGGCGCATCGTCGTCCCCAAAATCCTGGTATCCCCTTGCCATCTCGTTGATGCGTTGTTGCTGCATGCGGCGTTTCTCTTTCGCGTACTTGCTGTCCCACTCTTTCTTTGCGGCGAGCCGTTTGCGCACGGGGCCCGGCTTGATGACACCGATTTCGTTGGGGGAAAGCTGCAGGGCGGGCATGGAGGACGCAGGTTCGAGGGGAAAGATGGTGCCATGGCGGTCGACTCGTTGGCGGATCATGTGGTTTTGGAAGGGAGGGAGGGGCTGTCCTGCTTTGCCGACCGACTCTTTTGCCACTATGCGTACGTGGGCGACATCGGTTTTCCTCTTTCGCTGGGCCTGGGCTGGCTTTCTCATGTTGGAAGAGTCGCTGTCGGTGTTCGACCCGGAAGAGATGATGGATACGGCATCGTCATCCATAATGTTGATCTCGGTCTTCTGCGCCCGGGCGAGGGCCCAGGCACCGAATTGTGCTACAGAGCGGAACATGTATTTCGCTGGCCTGGTGAAGCTGAGGGTCGGGGCGACGTGGCATAAGTCGTCCCAGACCTGGAGCTGCACGTCGGTGGGCTTGTATCTGTGGATAAGATCACGGGCTTCCGGGTGTTCGTCTAGAAAGGCTTCACTGGGTGGGTATCCACATGGGTTAGCGGCCTTGTGCGCGAGGTATATTTGTTCATCTCTCAATAGTTCGCCGCCCCCCGTAAGGATGAGTAGGGGAGGCAGACCGCCTAATGAAGGTGAGAGTACCGGTGAGACAAGCGGATGCGATAGAAGTTGGTTGGTGGTGTACATTTGGATTTGGTCTTGGACATGCACCAATTTCGCATCAAGCATGATCGATAAATCATGGCCAGGTCTAGGAATCGTGTTACCTAGTTCTTGAATATTGACATGTTCGGTAGGATGCGGGTTGTGATCCTCTGACAAATCTTGAACAGCTTCCTGCGTTGCTTTTCGACGGTCTTGCTGTGTAGATTTCCTGGGCAAGCCTTCTCCAACGGCTTTCTCGACCGCGTGTAATGCAATAGCCTCCATGTCATCCACGGTCGGTGGTGGCCAAGCTGCTGAAGGTTTGTGCAAGAAGCCATGGGCTGGTATGTAGTCATATCGACCATCGCCGCAAAGACTAGGAAAAGAGTGGGTCAGATCTACCCATGGAGAGATGAGGATCGCCCCGGCTGGGAGTGGTAGATGTTGATCGCGGAGAGTGACGAGCATGCTTCAAAGAATTTCAGCCCCTTCTTCAAGTCGCTGCGTCCGGGACTGACCTCATTATCATGCCGCCTCCCGCAGAGTCACCAGCTAGAATGATGGTCGATGGATCTTGTTCAGTCAAAAGATAGAGGTATGCTGCCAGACAATCGTGCAGACCACAAGGAAAGGGGAATTGTGGCGCCAGCCGATACCGTGCTATTGGTTGTCAGCACGTCGCGAACAGGTATTTCTATCTGATACTCACTGTAGTCGATCAGCTCTCGCTATTTAGTATACCAACAGACCTTACTCACCGCGCTAATACTCTTGCTTCCAACTTCCGGGCATGCCTCTGCATCTGATAGCGATGCTCATCAACGCTACCAAAGAAGTATGCGCCGCCGTGGACGTATAACATGACCCTCTTGCTCTTTCCTCCAGCCCGCTTTCTCCTCGCGTGATGCGCCCTCATCTCGATCCATTCTGCCTTCAGTATAGTTCCGTCTCTTCGCCACTGCCACCACTTGCTCCCTCCGACCCTATCAACGCCCTTATGACCCAATTGCGCAATCAATACGTCTGCCGACCGTTCTATATGTTCTTGCGGGATTGCGACTTCATCCACCTTTACCCAACGCGGACAGGGAACCCATTGAGAGGTAAATGCTTGGAGGTCTTCGACGGTATGGTGAGAGGCGTAGAGAAGGAATTGACGGATGAGACGGAGGCCTTCATGGTAGGAGATGTGTGCCGTCGGTTTCCGGCGTAACGGTTTGCGATTAAGGTACTGGTGCTTGTCAATCTTCATTCACGCTTCCACGAGAAGAAAAGACTCACATGGTCAAAGTAGGTCTCGATCACGGTTGGTGTAACGGCGACACCGACGGAGATGGTATTGAGCACCATGATCGATCTTCTGAGAGCTCAGTGGCCAGATATTTTCAGGCGGATTGTGGTCCCATTTGCCAAAAGCAAGTTGGGCATTGTTTTGGTGCGTATAGAGACACTGGGGAGGCTGGTCGGGCTACATCTCTGGGCTATGGTGAGCAAGGAGCACGCATGATAGGTAGTGAATCAAAATACTGGAGTGTCATCTCGCCCAAAAACTTCTCCAGTAGATTCGCGAAAGAGAAATCTAATGAACATTGGGAAAGCTCGATGGACTTCAATCTCCGCTTAAATCCGAGGCTATATTTTGCCTTTACTGACATACGGCTTGTATCTCAAAGAGCATAATGACTACCAGGATGGCCCAGGATGGCGTACAGCTGGCACCAGAGCCGCAAGGAGGTGTAGCCCTGCCACCTTCGCCAGGCAAGTCAAATGCGCCGCTTTTTTCCCCGCAGCGCTGAGAGATTCCAGAAAAGACCGCCACGAAATTCGACCTATCCATCGCTCTTGCCCTATCCTCCTGGTCCGCCCTCACCATCGCGGTTCAAAATTCATGGGGCGGACCCGAGACTTCCGAGAAGCGTGATTGGTTCGCCGGCGCTATCTCTGACCTCTTCGCCACTACCCCTGATGCCGATGTGGAATATCTGGAGGAGTTCCTGCTACAGGTCATGAATGACGAGTTCGATGTGAATGTCGAAGACAATAGCGGGGAACAGGTTGCGGCGAAGATTGTGGGGCTGAGGAAGATGACTCTACAAGGGGACTTCCGGATGGTCGATGGGATGTATGCGCAGTGGGTGGAGAGGCAGAAGAAGGGCGGCGAGATGGTGAAGATGCAGCATGTGGTGGGAGGTGAAGACGATGATGATACGGCTTCGGATAGTGGCGATGAAGAGAGCGACGAGGATGAAGATGGGGATGTAGCGATGGATGAAGCTCCGCCGCTGGTGAAAGCTCCAAAGGAGAAGGTCCAGCCCAAAATCGATGATGAAGGCTTTACGGAGGTTGTTGGGAAGAAACGACGATAGCATACAAGGTACCAGCGATTCACGATCTTCCAAGATTCATTGTCTTGCGTCAAGGTTTGCTCGACCTCCAGAAAGCCAGCAAAGCCGTGATGAAACATCGTCTCCTTTTTCCCTAAGACACATCACCTCCTTCTATCTCTAAGGTCTTTACCAGCCAGGGTAAATATGGTGAGCTATATAAGTCTCTCCGTCCCTCCCGTTCCATGTTCTCTGGACTCTTCCATTGCTACATCCAGATAGCCCAGTATCTTGCGTACCTTTGGCCTAATTTCGATCTCTCAACGACTTCCTCTTCAACCCCAACCACCGGCAACTCCCTTTTTCTCCGAAATGGCGCCTCCTCACACTTCCGCATCATGGCGATGCTGCAAATGCCACCATTCGAACACCAGCCGCACCACCCTCTGCTCGAAATGCGGTCACCGCGATCCCCCTGCATGCTCGGATTGCAAGGTCATTGAGAAACTAAACAGCGTGTGGCAGCGGTGGCTCCATGCATTATTATAAACCTCTTTGGCCGAGCTGACGAGCGCGACCACCTCCTAGCCTGGCTACCTGGGCATCTACTTGCCTGGCTTACGCTAAGGTAGATCTCGAAGGGCGAAACGTCTGAGCGACAAGCGCAACAACTCTCGCCGTGTACCATATACGACTTAATCTTATTCTTTCCTATTCTTTGCGCCGTCATGGTGCTTTCCAGGGGTTCATCGAATCACATATGCGTTCGGGGCCTATTTCGAGCCCTTCTCCCGGGTAGCTTGTTTAAGTGGAATGCTTCAGAAGGTTTGCCTCGTCAACTACAAGTATTGACTGTTGATTTCGTTTATCGATGTTTCGTCATTGTGTCCTTTATGGTCAGTCAGTATCGAGTGCACCATTCTGTGCCGGCGCATGGGAGATTCTGCAAATGTCCTAACAAGGCTCATGCGTGCCCCACATGTTCATCCTTCCACGTCACCCTTCTCTGCGAACTTGACCAGTTCGACCACAGATCTGGCTGACGGAGCAATTCCTCCCATCTCTCCTGAATACCCAACTCCCTTCTCTCCCATCTTCTCTACCTTCTCCCACTCCCACAAGAATTTTTGACCCTCACACCTTCATCCACTACCCTCCTCAGCAGCAGCATCACACTCCCCCACCCGCTTCTCCCACCGCACCACCCCTTCGCCTAGCTTCCCATTTTCGCAGCATCAGCATGGGCATCATGATGAAGTGCACACGACCGCTGCAGCGCAGCTGCTGCATTCATGGTTGGTGACCGGGTCATGGAGTGCGAGGCCAGTGCTGATAGCTATAAAATTGGGGTTGTGGGTGTGTTCCTAAGGTACTTCCCCGTGAGGAAGGAGGAGGAGAGAGAAGAGGGAGAGGACAATAGATATGGAGCTGGGTTGTATAATCGAGGGGGAGGAATGGGAGTAGAACGTGGAGTGATTTGAGGTTGTGAAAAGCATAGAAGGCCTGCGTTGGGATTCGGGACACTAAACATGGGACGAATGTGTATGTAGATTTCACCGAAACCAGCGCAATCAACGAAGATAGCGGCGAGAGACGGTGGGTGAGACCGTGAGGTGCTGGTAGAGATGATGAGAACAGCCGTGTTGAGATGTTTGTATTCGGAGCTGTTGTAGCAGGAACGTTACCACTGTCTGCCAGAGAGACTTGAAAGGGGTTTCTGTAAGGATTGCAAAGTGGACTAGCACCCACTGGTGCCAGGGCTTGGACGCCGTGTACATGAAGATCATTTTGAAAATGTATTCATTGTTAGGGCGTTATGTACTCGAGATCCTCCACATAATTTCATGACTTCTCCATTCGTACCGTGTCGTCCACTGTGTCGCTGCTCTCCATTCGATACTGCTTACTGCCCATCTGCCGGGTATCCCATCCATTCTTTTCAAGATACGCCCTAAACTTGAGATCTTCGCTCGTGATCGTATCCTGCCCAATGTGCGGCAGCAAGAAGAATGCTAGGAAGGCACTGAAGATGCACAAACTCGAACTGACGAAAAACGGATCTTGCCCTCCGCGGATACTGGATTTGCCGCCTGGAGCATTCTTCTGGATGATTGGGAAGACATAGGTTCCGACGAAAGCACCTACCTTTCCTATAGCTGCAGCGATGGCATAATATTGCCCACGGATGGCTGTGGCGCTCGTCTTGGAGGCGACCAGTCCGATGTTGTCGCCAGGGCCCAGCTCACCAAGGGAGAGGAAAATGCCGTACACGACAACAAACCCAGCAACATGTTGGCTTGTGGCGAGCTGACCGTATGCGCCAGACATAATAAAGCCAACAATTCCTTGGCAGAGTACACCGATACCAAGACAGAGGCGTGGGCCGATCATATCGCTCAGGAAAGCACCCCCAATAGCACCCGGAAGGTAAAATACGTTGACCAGAGTATTCCAGCCAAACGACTTCCACAAGGAGCTATCTTTGCCCAAGATCAGGCTAATCCATTCGGACGAATATATACCAAAGGAGTACGCGGAAAAGTCGTAGATGAACCAGATCAGGGAGACAATCGTTAGGCGGAACCAGTAGAATTTGATGATCAGCCACAAGGGGAATTTGGTATCTTTCATGGTCTCTCGCTTGAACTCTTCGGGCTCCTTGAGCTTGAGACGGAGGTAGAAGAGAGATAGAGGAGGAATGACGCCGAGACCGAGGGAAATGCGCCAAGCGACACGGAGGTGGTTTTCGGTGGTGATCAGGACGAGTATCATAGGGATCAGGGTGGACATTACGAAGCCGATGTCGATTTGGACGTTCGTGAACATGATGAACCATCGATTCCTATGTCCTGCTTTCATTTCACCGGTGCTTTCCGCGCATGCGACGCTACCAGCTGGATATTCCCCACTAAACTTCGTGTCAGCGTTGATAAGGTTGGATGCCGATGAACATGCTCACCCAATGCCGATACCGATCAGGAATCGAAAGGCAGAGAGACAAGCGAAAAGCCCCATGACACTATCGTGAGCCCCGTATGAGCCCGCCGACAAGGCAGCGAATAGAATTAAGATGATGGTCGAAGCCAACAAGGCCCATTTGCGGGAATAATGATCCGAGACCCAGCCGAAGAACAGTTGACCGACAACGGTACCGGCGAAAGCGAGGGAAGCCACGTTGGATTGGGCGGGGGATTCTGAGTAGGCTTTGCCGTAGATTTGGCTCAGCATTGTGTTCACCTGGCCAATAACTCTGCGCAATGCGTTAGCAATGATGCGCCAGTGTGTCCCCAGAAGTTAGTCACTACCCATTGAGATAGCCATCAGAGAAGAGACCAGCACCGCAAGCGATCGTAGGCCAGCTGCGTTCCCAACGACCCTTTCCCGTTTCTTCGAGCGGCACGTCAGTGGCCAAACGCTCGGCAGAGTCATCGAGCACCTTTGTGTCCGAGCCTCCTGGGAATTTCATGGTCGCCGCCGATGATCTTCTGCGGATACTACAGAAGGGGCTTCAGGGCGGAGAGCTCGAGATGGAGTGGTGAGATTCGAGAATGATGCTGATCGCTATTGGCCAGAGGAAGAAGGACGCAACCCCCACCTTACTGTATGTAGATTGAGGTCACGATGAACCCTCTCAAGTCAACCATGGGACGGGACTAGGCGCCTGCACGCTTGCCGAGGTGTAGGGGAAGGCCGCCGATTAGTGCTCCATCCGGGTCGAGCTCCAACATCAAGATGGTGTACGGCGTAGACGTCAGTAGTTCCGGGTACAGCTCTTGACCAATGTTGCTGCAACGTGGCAGCAGCCCAGCCGATTCCATAGCCCTTGAAAAGCCTCCCCACCATGCTCCACAATTCGGACGAGCTCGAGCATGGGATCTTCAGATCGCGGACTGCACGCTGCATACACGCCCGGAAGATTTGGATCGAGGATCAAAAGCTTGACTGTCTGTTGACCAATCATCGTTGTCGAATGCTCTTGACCAAGCTTTTGGAAGGCGCGATCCGCCGGAACAGTCACGCTTGCAGGTGGCTCCTTTCTCCATTCGCTGGCAGTGGTCGCCCTCTCCATGACACCAACATCACTTCTCGGCCTCTGCGCAAAAGGCTCTGTAGCAAGTGGATACATGCTTGAAATTCCAGGCTTATGTCAGGGCCGCCGTCAGTATTTTCGGAATCTTCGGCCATCAGGTCGATGAAGGTGCTCTCGAATCAGAGGATCCATATTCCATCAAAGCAAAAAGAGGGCAAGATTCATTGGAATTTCTATTGATTTTTCATGGTCAATCATCGAGCTGTAGATTCCGGTCGAACTGCCCTGCGTCTACCCATTTCATATGGGTTTAGAAGGCATGACAATGGCTGCCTTCGGTCTTCATGAGGAGCATGATCCACAGCATCGCATCTAGTCCTCAGAACTCTCCATCAAACAACCACCTCACCCTCTCCACGGCCTCCTCCCCCCTGCCCTCCGCCTTCGTGATTCCCGCACCCGCCCTACTGGCTCCCTTATAACTCTCAGCCCTCACCACGCTCTCATTCTCCTCCCTCCCTAACGCTTCCAGAACCCTGCCCACCACCGCTTTCGCATTCTCCCCGTTCGCAACCATATGACCCATGACCATCTCCACACTGACCCCCTCATTCGTAGCATGCCAGCTGTCGTAGTCCGTACTCATGCAAACCAGACTATACGCCATCTCAGCCTCTCGGAAAAGGCGGGCTTCGGGCGCGGATGACATGTTGATGATAGAGCAGCCGAAAGAGCGGAACATGAGCGATTCGGAACGCGTGCTGAAAGTGGGGCCTTCGATGCAGATCAGTGTGCCGGAGGGGTGGACGACGGGGGAGGTGGCGCCGGAGAGAAGATTAGGGGCCGAGAGCGTGCGGTTTAGGAGGGCCGAAAGGGGTGGGTCGAAGGGGTCGGCGAGAGAGACGTGCCCGACGAGGCCTTGCTCGAAGAATGTAAAGGGCCGGACCTGTTCGCCTTAGCTTCCGTTATCGTACCCGTAGTAGCAATGGTATTTGTAGAAGGTGCGCCGGCTTCGAACGAAACCGTTCCCAAGTGGCTCGCTTCATTGTGCCCTCCTCATGCTCGGGTGCGAGACACGTACCCCTTTTGTCCAATCCACCAGCCCATCCGGCACCACGAAATCCCTCGGCCTCACCTCCTCTTTCAGGCTGCCAACCGCGCTGAAGCCGACCACACATCGGACGCCCAATTTCCGCAGACAAGCGACGTTGGCGCGGAAGGGTACTTCATGCGGGGCGTACACATGATGCAGACCGTGGCGCGCAACAAAGGCGACGACAATGGGCTTGGAGGATGGATTGGAGGGGCGGTAGGATAGAACGGAGATTGGGGAGGAGGGGAGGCCCCATGGTGTGGTGGGTGGAGGAAGGAGGGCAAGGGGTGTGAAGGGGGGAGAGGGAAGGGACGTGAGCCCGGTGCCGCCGACGATGGCGATGGAAATGGGGTCTAAGAATTGTCAGCGGACTTGGACGGAGAGGGAAGGGAGATCTACCGTTGTAGGTTGCTGGGAGGGTGGACATGGTGGGGTTGCGGGGTGGGATGAAGGTTTGCGAGAGGATGGAGAAAGAAGGAAGATCTTTAATTTGGATCTAGCCGGGTTAAACATGGCGTGATAGCATTCAAGACGTAAAAACGGAATTCCGAACGCCGAAGACTTTCAGCTGGTACAATGATGGGGATCGCCCGAAGTGGGAATGCTCCATGCTCTTATTGTTACATTTCTATATTCTATGCCAGCTACCGCGCTCACTGTCGCCTCATCCCCGCTCACTCCCTCTCAGCCGGACAGCTTGCCCATACTTCTGCAGCTTGGTGATCAGCGCGTCGCCTTGCTTGACCACGTCGGTATACTGCTTATTCTTGTCGTCCGGGCGATTGGTCTCAATGATGTTATTAACCCGGTCAATGGTACAGGGGATACGGTCGGCGGCTATAAATTTGGCGAGATCACTGAATTCCAGTCAGCATCCAAGGTTATCATAAGGGAAGGGGGGAGGTACCGATCAAGGAAGTCAACAGAGATCCCAAAGGCTTCCGCCATGCTTTCCAGCCCTACAATTCGGTAGCTTTGCAGCAGTTGCTGATATCCCCGTAATCTCATCTCGCGAACGAACCACCCTTTATGCTCGTACAGATACCGATCTTGACTTAAGAAATTTTCTTCGACGGCCGCGAGAGCGAGGAAGAAGGATTGGTAGTTGCCTTCGTATAGACTCCGTACTAGGCCAACGAGAGGCGTGAAGTCTACTGGAGCTTCGGCCTCCTGCGGTGCCGTGGATGATCCAATAGCCGTGAGGTTGACGGCTGCAGGCGCTGGTGTAGGTGTCGCAGCAGAGGCATCCTTCATATCCTCGTCACCTGCACCAGGGCCAGCTGACGTTGCACCTGACAGCGCAGCGAGTTTGTCCTCGCCATCACCAAGGATTGCCCGTATCTCCGGCGCATCGACAACCTTCGACTTGAAGTCCACGCGCTTCAGCGAGACGGAGCCTGCAAGGACGGAATACACTACTAGCGAGGAGTAGGAGCAGAGTTCATAGCTTGTGAACGTCGAGAGGCTGTCGAGTAGTAAGGGAGCAGCGAGGTTGTATGAGCGAACGGTGACCAAGTGAAGCCCTTGATATGCCTTCAATCGATTCCTCCGGTCCCAGTCACCGCCACTTTCGACCAGGGTCTTGGCGCGCTCGACGTTCTTCTTGACCAGCAGCTTGTCGTTGAAGAAGATGCCTATGCGGATAATAGCAAGAACAATGTCGATGCGCGTGCCGAGGATGCCGGTCTTCTCAAGGAGGGTCTCGTAGGCAGCGAGGGATTTGTCCTATTCGCAGATAATCATAAGCCAGCTATCATAACATCCGTAGCCTCAAGAATAAAAAACTCGAGGATATTCATACCTTATCGCCTATTCTAGCGAAGAATTCCGCTCGTTTGCCCTTCGCAGCCAGCACCTCAGTCTCCCCAGCTTTCTCCGTTGCCTCTTCTTCCTCCTTCCTGAACCGTTCTAATTCCTCGTCATTGTCCACTCTTAATCGCTCATATAGTGCTTCATCCCAAGGCAGCGTAGCATCGATACTCCTCCTTCGACTGCCAAGAATGCTAGCAGTTGGAGGGGGTTTTCGTGAGCTAGGGACAGAGGATTTGCGTGCTGAACCTTCACCAGAGGTGTTTAGAGTGCCATCGGTGGGATGGGCGAGGTAACGATACAGCGGCGCCATCTTGTGCTCAGAGATAACATCTCGGAGTTTGCGAAGGGCAGTCTGGCGCGAGGATGGGGTGGAGGATGTATTGGTCAGGGTGAAGATTTCCTGCGTAAGAGAGAGGTCTGGATATTTGGCATATTGGGGGTCGGAGCCCATGATCGAGGCGATGGACGAAGTTGTCTGGTAATTCGAATTGACCACACGGGTGAATTGGTTCCTCGACTACTGGGACGCTAAAGGCGAGAGTGATATTTGTGATGGACGTTTGAAGGTGGAGTTGATCAGATTCCTTCTTCCAAAGCTGGCAGGCCCGATGGGTGAGCTACAATGCCGATAGGGCTGTTAGCGCTGCCAAGAGCGGACCTATTCCGCTCCTTCTCAGGAACAGGAACAAAAACTGAAGACCAAGAATCACCATACTACAGCAGAACAGGAAATTGTTCGAAGGTGTTGCAGCAATACTTCTTGAATGGTTGAAATAGCGATTTGGCAGCCCGAAGAAAGGACAATCTAACCTAGAGTGTCAGCTGTTGAGTTGACAGCTATCGACAATCTGAGGCACAATAGCATCTTACACCATGCCTTCGGCGGGCAGCAAGCGGTCTTTGGAGGAGGAGCATGATGATGACATTACAGCCATTCGGCCAAGGAAGCGACCAGTAAATGGGAAGAGCATTCCGCCAGAACCGACCAATCCCAAACCGGCTGACAGCGCTGTCCATCACAGCTCCGGTCTAACCCCTGAAAGCCCTCAGAAGGAATCAAAACTCCCAGCAGATGATAAGACTCTCCAGTCAGATAAGCCTCACATTATGGCTTCAGATACGCAACGTCCGCCGAAGCGTCCCGCAAACGACGAAGACCCAGAGCCATCCAGACCTCGCAAACGTCCTGGAGCTGCAGCTCGCATTTCAAAGGAGGATAGAGAGGCTGTTCTAGCTAGGCAAAAGCAAAGGGAAGAGGAGGCTCTAAAGGCCGCTACGACAAGAGGTGTGCATGATGCGGTTCGACAACATTACAACGCTGTACCCCAGCGTGGAAGGGACTGGCGAAGCACGGAAAGTCGAATCAAGGGTCTACGGAAGTTCAACAATTGGGTCAAGAGTACGCTGATACATCGATTCTCGCCCCCTGACAGCGATCTGGCGCCCCCCATAAGGGTCTTGGATCTTGGCTGTGGAAAGGGCGGGGATCTTGGTAAATGGCAATCAGCGCCGCATCCGCTCGACATATATATCGGGATTGACCCTGCAGAAGTTTCGATTGATCAGGCGCGGGATAGGTACAACGAAATGTCAAGGGGCGGCCGGGGTGGCCGTGGAGGTCGCGGAGGTTATCGAGGAGGCAGACCACAGCGAGCATTTGATGCGGAGTTCATTGTGCAAGACGCATTTGGACAGTCCATCGGTAAGATACCCATGATACAAAATATAGGGTTTGCCGAAGATGGGGGCTCCCGATGGGGCGGTGGAGGCTTTGATGTCGTATCTATGATGTTTTGCATGCATTACGCCTTCGAGAACGAATCGAAGGCCAAGGGCATGCTGGCGAACGTCGCTGGTAGCCTAAAGAAGGGTGGGAGATTCTTGGGCGTTATTCCCAATTCCGACATTATACGATCGCGGATCGAGGCTTTCCATAAGCAGGGTCCAATGAAGCATACATCTTCTGCAAACAAGGGTAACGACAAGAACGAAGCTATGAAGGCCTCTCCACTGAATAAAGTCAAATCTCCACCCGATGCCACAGGTCCCGTTGACAAAACTAACGGCAAAAAGCAGCCTAATCACGAAGGCAGATCACCATCTTCAGAGGAAGCCGCGCGAGAAGCTGAAGGCCAAGAGGACGGGTCTTGTACCGCAGCTCAGGACGGGGAAAACAGCAAGATAAAGGACGACGAAATCGCAGAGTGGGGCAATAGCATCTACAGAGTACGGTTCCCTGGCACAACGCCCGAGGATGGTGTCTTCAGGCCTCCATACGGATGGAAGTACAAATACTTCATGGAGGAAGCCGTGGAAGAGGTTCCGGAATACGTGGTGCCCTGGGAAGCGTTTCGAGCGTAAGCGCCCAGAGGCCGTGGCTCGATGGCATTAGACTAATACCTTCTATCCCAGACTGGCAGAGAGCTACAACTTGGAACAGCAGTACCGCAAACCTTTCGCGCAAGTGTGGCAAGAAGAGAAAGGACACGACGTCTATGGACCGCTGAGTGAGCGGATGGGGGTTCGCGGCCAGGGTAGGGGGTCATTACTGGTCAGCGACGAAGAAATGGAGGCTGCTAGTAAGTCCCGTCCACGCAACCGCGACAAGAATGACTAACAATCTGGACCATAGGCTTCTATCACGCATTCTGTTTCTACAAAGTTTGAAGCAGTACCAGCCATTGATATTGCGCCTAACGCTAGCGCATTACCGGTAAAGCTTGGCAAGAGATGCATGTGGCCGTGCAAACGCTCTGCTGTCTCACAGCTTCCTTGAAATCCGCATGAAATGAGGTTGTTTCGGATCAGTTCCGAGAACATCATAGCCCCCACAGAAGGCCTTTTGGCATCGTATCAGGCACCCTCCCGAGTTCTTACACCGCTATTTTCGACCGATTAGCCAATGTACTATCGATCTCTACATCAAATTCTGCACCCTTGGTCGACAGCATCAGGAGGATAATCCTTTAAACAGCCAGACTATGCCATCGCGTCCTAGAACCGGGACACACTCTACATGACAACAGCTAGCTACATTCCCTCTTTTTGCACCACAGCCTTGCAACCAGAGGATGTGCAGTCGTACTCGAAAATTACGAAATGAGCAACCCGTTAAAACTATGATGCATTTGGGAGCTATTCCACGGCCAAATTTAGCTAAGGTATCTGGTGGAACAGGTGAGAGCGGTAATCGTCGAGAATTCTCGATACCAATCACGCTGATGTATGCTGCTATCGTACGGGGCTCCGATGTTGCGTTTCGAAGCGCGTGAGGGATGTTGTACTCATCAATAACTCCCGTCCTTTCGCCTTGCCGGCTAGCGCATAGGCATTCCACTAGCCTTCTCGTATTCACCTGTTCTGCCGTATGCGACTCAAAGCTTCAGTCGAACCGTTGATATACTTTTGCTTTGGTCAGACGGCATCAAACGGACGGACGGTGATGATCCTCATGCTTGCAGTGGTCCTACAGTGTTCCGGTCGCCGAGATGAACCGTGAGCCGCTTCATCCAAAAGTGGCAGTACGACACTACTATGACCTAGCCATCATCGAGCGGTCCATGGTAAGCCAACTGAGTCATGTTTCACCCTCTACTGGGCTCATGAGGTCGGAGAGCCTGAGTTTGTCATACGAGTGGTGGAAAGCGGGACCCCCACAGTTGCCCCAGATGAGAGGGACGCTTGGTATTGCTTGAAGTTGGAAGTCGCTATAGGCGCGCCAAACGCCCGATGGCGGCTCGTTGCCCGACACAGCACTAATTCACGGTAATACATCTGGCTTCTACAACGTATTCCCTCCCCGAGGTGACGTCCAATTGTTTCCGCCTTTATTTGTACCATCCATTCATCAGTTTCTTGAGACCCGTCCCCCATATGCGCAACGAGCTCCGCCTTTACCATCCGTGTCACCGATCTCTGCGTGACCCTTTTTAATTGGAGGCTCCCAAGGCAGAGGAAGGCAAGCAGGTAGATCGATCATCCATCTGATAGGTACTTTTTGGTGGCTAGTTCTGTTTCAACCCCTTCACGGCCGCCCAATGATCATTCCCGATCGTGGGTTGCTTTCCTCCATCTCTTAGTCCGCTTCTTATATTCGACCTCCCCTCGTAGGTCTACTCCCACCCGCGGTCGCACCGTAGGTACCTCTATGTTATCGCCGCGAAAGAATCACCTTCTCATTGCCATCATCTCCCTCGTCCTTACTCCTCCATAACCATCAATCAAATGCGGCTACTCCCTACTCTCTATGCTATCGCTGCGACATGTGGTGTACTGTCCATCGTCGTCGCCTCTCCGATCCACGGTTTCCTAGACATGTTTCGGCATGCCTCTTCGTCCAGATCACTTGACGAACGACAACTTTACAACTGTACTGATCCCGCGGCGGACTTTTCGGAATATTGCTGGGCACAGTTGGGCCTCAGCGATTACTTGCTGAATCCGGATACCGGGTGGTTTGCGACGACACGAAAGTGCAGCACGACGAACGACGGCTCGAAGTCGGATGGATCAAATTGTTGCAAGCCAGATCAAACGTGGTCAACGTGCTACCTCCATCTCGCACACGGTTATGCGGGGGCTGAATGTTCCACCATCAATTCTGGTTCGTGCACGTACGATCCGGCGCTCGCCGTTGACCCGTCCATCGCACCCAAAGTTCGTTATGTAATGAAAAATATCTACGGTAAATACTTATTGACTGTGACTGATCGAATGGTTGCTGACAGACGAGCTAGTCGTGAATCAATTCTTTTCGACGTATTTCACGGCGTTGCAGTATGCGACTGGCCCAGCATCGCTAGCAATAAGTGCAATTGTCAACGAGCTGGATCCTCCAAAGCCAAAAGATGCAGGGCTTCCATTGTTTGACATACTGATTGCATTATCCTTCGGACTTGCTTTTCTAGGAGCGCCCACTTTGGCAGTTGGTATCCTCGATGCAACCTGGACGAATGAGGTCAAGTATGCTGCGCAAGCATTCATCATCAGCATGCAACAGACACCTAGCTTGGCCAAAACACTCTACCCGTCCGGCACCGACGACTCCAAGACCGTTCAGATAGGACAACTCAGCACCGATCTAGGGACAACGGTTGACACACTCAGCCGCATGATCAACAACGCCGTCACATTGCTGATGAGTGACTTACCCACTTTCGTGCAGTTCGCCCAGAGCGGCAAATACTCCGGCATGACTTCCTTCTCCATTCCCAACGAGACCGTCGGCCTAGACATTGCCCTCAAAACCTACCTGTCCTCGATGGCCATGGGGGGAAACGGCTGGTGGGCGGATGCTTTCGTTGGCCCATATCTCCGAACTGATGACAGGTTCAAAAACTGCGTCTTTAATGACAACAACATCTGCGTGGACAGTGTCGACAATGCAATGTACTTGAGCCCGGATACTGGCCGGATGTACAGCCTCTTGCACGGCGGCTCGGGCTTTGCTGACCGCACGCCGAACCAGCTCGCCCAGGATCTCGTTAACAACCAGTGGGCGCCGCTGAACGTGCTCTTCGACGGTGCGTTCAACTGCACCGCCAAGGGCAAAGCGGGGACGACTGATATCCAGTTTACATTCAACGGCACGCTGGACATTTCCTGCATATCGCAGTTGCCACTGTACCAGGGATGTGCTGCTGCATTGGAATACACAGTCTGTCCGTCCCCGTTCAAGAATGGCTCGTGCCCGTTTCAGATGAATCCTCCTTTCATGCCATGTGGATAGTGACCGGTATCGGCGTTGCGGCGGGGCCGTGATGATCCATCTAATGTGTTTGTCATGCATAGCTACTCGGCGTTTTATGTTTCTTGGAAAGCGCGATCTGGACGGGCATAATAGCATAGCGTTTTGTTCGGATTGTAGACCGGGCTACGGCTCGAGAGGGGGGTGACCCTTTTGCTCTTCGCTGCCTTTGTATAGATATAGACAGATATATATACTTAGCCCACTTCCACATTCACCATGCTGGATCCTCAATTCGCGAACATCGCCCCTATACCACTATCACACACTTCGCACCACAGAATGCGACCATGACGAGTTCTACTTCCCAAGAAGTCCTAATATCACGTAAATGGGAGGAGACAGTCACGATACAACTTCTGCCCCAAAAACTTGAGCGCAGGCAGTCTCACGAACCGATGAACGGTCATCCACGGGAGGAGAACTCAAGAAAGCAGTGGACCACCAAGCTGGCCAGTCTCGTCGAGGAAGCATCGTCCGTGTAAATCTCAAAAAATAGGAGTTCTGCAATGGCATGCAGAATCTCGTTCGCCCTCTCTCCTCATATTTCTCTGCGTCTCGAAGCTCAACATTGCACCCCTGCCAATCCAGCGAATTACAGAACAGACATTCGCCTTGTCGCCGGTACGAGTATCAGCGGCTACTACAATCATCTCGGCCTTCAGCGCTCATTATCACCAATGGAGCCTGAACTGTTCGTGGGGCGAGAATATGACTCTGCTGGAGAAGGCATAGGCGAACGATATTCATCAAAAGTATGAGCATCTGGAAACGAGGCTTAGTGGTATGTGGTCGTGGATACTTGGTGGCACGTGTGCGAAAGCAGTTTCCGAAAGAAAAAAAGGCCGCTGGGAGAGGAAAGGCACACTTTAATGGCATGTGTGGGGAAGCAAAATCCTAAAGAAAAAAGGCGCTGGGATGGAGGCATACTTGGAATATCAAGCCCGGCCTCTGAAAATTCGAATAAGCTCATTATTATAATTATCGGGTAGAATACACCCCCTCATCCCACCTTCCTCCAATTACCTCTCCGCCCCTCTCCTCTGCTTCCGCCTCAGCTTCTTCCCTCTCCGCAAGATGATTTCCACCCTCTCCCCTCTCCTCATCCCCATCCCCCCTCTCCCTTCGATCACTACCCACCCCGCCTCCATACCCCCGCCCACCACCACCACCACCCCCCATCCCCTTGAGCGGATACACATCCTCCTGGCTCCCACTCCCATGCGCCACCACCGTCCGGCCCGACGAAGCCGTGTGCTCGCTCGCTTTCCGCGCGTGGCTGCTGAAGAAGGAGGTCAGGGGCTGGAGAAGGGTGGTGAAGAGGGTGCGCATGACGGGTAGGCAGGCGCAGATGATGCCGACGGAGGGCTCGACGAAGGCGAGGGTTACGGCGGTGGTTTCGAGCCCTGGGTGGGGAGTGGGTTAGAGGTCTATTGGTTGAGGGGGTGGGAAGGGAAATGGTTGAGGGAATGAGAGAGGAGAGGTGGGCTTACAGGTGATGTCTACGTCGGTGATTTTGAGCTGAGAGGTCATGTATGTGCGGAGGATGCTGGATACCACGTCTCTGCGGAAAAGTCGGTCAGTTGCTGCTTTTGAACGAAGACAGAGCCAGACTCACGCGCTGCCGAGAATGAAGATGCCACAGACGCCGATCTTCTGCTGTAGCGAGATTCGAAGGTTCCAGAGCATCGGCAGCGGCAGGATCAGGACAGCACCGTTCAGCAAAGTGTTGATGGTGGCTAAACCGACCAGCGCGGGCACAAGGTCAATGCATTCGTCCCCAGAGTGATCCCAAATGGTATGCACAGGCCAGCATTGGAAGATGGTGGTGAAAAAGCCGGCGATAGCCCAACCGACGAGGACGCTGCCGACGGCGTAAAGAGCGTATTTGAAGTAGGGGTTATTGGTGGTGAAGATGCGGCGGTAGAGTAGTAGGATGCTGAGCTTGGTGCTGCCTGTGCAGAATGGGTAGATGGCTTCGAGGACGTAGAGGGCTTTGCCGGCGCGAATGGCATCGGCAGGGCCGACGCGGACGATATGCTTGCCGAAGCCATAATGTGCGCCTGTAGATCTAACGTTTAGTACAAGTAGCTGCGAGCGGGAGAAGATCCAGGGCGCTTTCCGTGGCGGGGAGGGTTCCAAGCTTACAGAATAGTATAGAGATGAACATGCCATATGCGAACATCAGCGCCAGGACGATCATGTAGTCGTCCGCACCCAACGCGAGTCTCCTGAATTTGCGGGATATGAGTCGCAAGGTTACTGCAAGAGTCGCAGTCACGATAAGAATGATACTGCCCGCGACGACGGTGGGCGACTTGTCATCATTCCAGTGGGTCTTCTCCCTGGCGACCTCCTCGGGACTGAAGCCACTAGCCATGGCGACGGTGTCGTTATGTCGCAGCGAACCTTTGCAGTATAGACACACAGAACGGAGACAAAAGAGAGATGTTCCCCACGGGAAGGAATCCATGCAGGGCATATGTATGCTATTTGTAGTGGAAATACCTATCTTTGACCGACGCCATTGTTTGCGACCTGCAGACCTCGCGGCCTGCGTTGAAGCACGGATCCCAGCTCTGGCTTGATTATGATTAGGCTCGCGATCGGAAGATGGGATGCAGGAAACACGTAATTTGTCTTATGCGTGCTGCTCCTTCCGACATTGTGCAGAAGATCCACCTACCCACCTACCAAACATGCCCACTGCATGATCTGCGGTATCCAGTAGCTGCATGACGCTGCCGTGCATCGCGGCTGCAGCATCGGACGAGGGATGCAGGCTCGTCCAATTGGTCTCTCTGGGCTTCTCAAGCGTTCGAGGGGTCCTTGATAAGGTGGATCATAGCGTTCAAGCAAGACTGATGCGCCGAGAAGCGCACGCGTGAGGGAGTCGGAACGGCTCGTAGACGGGATTCGAAGCTTCAAGAGTTCAATGGAAGCACATTCGATTGAGATGACGGCTGATCGACTCTAGCCTGTATCGACCGGGTAATCGTCGGGCCTTTGCTCGGATCCAAGCCTGCCAAGCCACCCCGAACAGTAAACTCCGAAGGACGAGAAGGTAGGACCGCTTGGGACTGCACGACGAGGAATTACGAGTCCCGTCGGTGTCACCAACTTATAACGCGCCGCATGAGGTGGGTCCAGCTGTCTAGCAGCTCGGGGATCCTCCCGGGCTGCTGCGCCGACTCATACTCTTCCTTTGTCACTCACGTCAACATCACAAACAATCCTCTTCCGCGTTCGAACGCCAGTACATATTGCCTGCCGTCGTCCACCCACCTCCAACGGTGATATCCTCTGCCGCATCAACTTAGTGTTGGTTCCACGAAACCGCATACCTGCGCGAAGGTCCACTCCTGGCGTGTCTGGACATGATGGATACAAGCATCAACAAGCGGCCACTGGAGGTCATCATAGTCAGTACTTCGTCAACCCCATTCAGGCGACTTTCTGGCTGACCGCATGCTTGTGCTGCAGGTCGGCGGTTCCATTGCAGGGCTCATGCACGGAGTGGTCCTCAAACGACTCGGTCACAATGTCCGCATCCTCGAGCGTAGCCCATCGGATCTCCTCCATGATCAAGGAGCAGGCGTAACCGCGATGGAGAAAGTGCTGGAATTCCTCAGCAAGCATGACCTCTCCCAGCAGCCGCGATTCGTCCCTAGCGCGCAGATTCAATTCCTCGATCGGGCCGCAAACATTGTCAAGATATGGAAGGTCCCGTTGAGCATGACAAGCTGGAATACCTTGTACTACCGGCTAAGGGCCAACTTTGACGGTCTGGCCAGCGACTACGTACCTCGCACGGAAGATTTGCGCGGGGAACGAGATGGGAAAGTGAAATATGAGCATGGCGTTATGGTCACGGGTCTTCAGTGTAACGACGAGGTCGTCACTGTGAGATTCGAAGAGCTCAATGGCCAAACGGGAAGCCTACAAGCCGATCTTGTCATAGCTGCAGATGGGCCAAGCTCAACCATCCGCAAAATGCTGTCACCAGGGACGAGCCGCAAGTATGTCGGCTACGTAGCATGGAGGGGTACGGTCCCTGAGCGCGACGTTTCGGAGAGCGCGAAAAAAGTCTTCAACCAAAATTTAACTTACTTCGTGCACAAAGGAGCCACAATACTATTGTAAGTCGGGGCAGAATTTGATATGATTGATCGTACTGAGTCTCTTTCAGATACACGATCCCTGGCAAGAACGGAACGGTCGAAGCCGAGGAGCGGCTCCTAAACTGGGTCTGGTACTGCAACTATATGGAAGGATCACCAGAGTTCGCCAAAGTTATGACCGACAACGAAGGCCATCATCATCGTATCACGGTCCCTATTGGCAAAGTGCGAGAAGACCCCTGGTCTGCCCAGAAAGCATACGCCCAACGGATCCTGCCCGCGCCATTTGCAGAGCTAATCGCAAAGACCAAGCAACCCTTCATTCAAGCAATCACCGATGTGGATATCATGCGACCTTGCCAGTTTGGCGGTAAACTCCTGATCGTGGGGGATGCGCTTTCTACGTTCCGACCCCACGTTGGCTCGAGCACCAACCAAGCCGCACTCAACGCACTTTTCCTGGAGAAGGCCATGAAAGGGGAGATGACGTTTGAGCAATGGGAGCAGCAATGCCTGGATTACGCTCGAGTCACCAGCTTGACTAGTGTTGCTTGGGGGAACAAAAACCAGTTTGGCTTTCGGATATTCTTATGGAGCGCTGTCTGTCTCCTTTGGGCGCGTCTTACCGTCGTGCTCAGGGCTCCTAAGTCTATTCTTCCAGCTCTCGGCTTGTGATTGGGTTTGACTGCTACACCTACTGTGAGATTACAAAGTCAGTACGGCAATACGGTCATCGTACAATGTGTGAGATCCATTACAGCAGTACGAAATCTGGAAATCCTGCTGCAGCAAGTCGGTCCGATGATAGGATAGAAGGTACGAGTACCATCAATGGTCCAGGATAAAACACCATGGCAGATGCATCAACCTGTGAGTCTCCCTTTACCATGCCTCCCACTGAATGACCACGCCCTATAAAAGAGATACTGTAGCGAGGAATACCTTATTGACATAGCACTTCAACAGGCTCTCCTTCATTCTCATCCGCCGCCTCTCGAAACAGCCACAACTTCATTGCCGAACGGAATCAATGCTCGCTTTATTGAAAAGGAGGGTCAAGACCAGCGGAGGACACAACTCATTATCTTGACACGCTGATTTGTTCCGCCTCCATAGCTACGGGTACCTTTTCCATAGCGCAAGATAGCCGCATACCCGGCTGATCAATATTACCTGAATCATCCAACACTTGCTCTCCAGATACGCACATCTTGATTTGGAGAGGCCATACACCGGCCATCGATTTTTCCAAAGTGCATTGCGTTGCAGATTCAGTTCGATACTCAACTAAGAATATACGAGTCAACCCAGACAGCGCAGATTCTCGAGCATACCATCGCTTATATCTGACTTACCTCGAAACTCATGTTAACTATCCAACTCCGCATAAGTAGCATCCAAGCACCAACCGGAGCAACCATTTTCAATCACACCAACCATCCAGATCATGGGAGACGTATAAGCTACGCATTCACCACCTCAAACCCCAATAATTCGTTCTTCATAAGTCGCCAGCACTACGCTCATGAAACCCAGCCCAACCAACCCCCTTCTGCATCTCCAAGCACTAGCCCTCCCCCCCCAACTCAGGCCGTGACGATGCAATTCCTTGGTACTGTCATCAGTACCACGTCCGTTTTTCGCGCCACGCTGGTACCATAATCCATGCCAGGTACCGCCCCTGATACTATAAAGCCCCGTTACGCTTATCATCACTTGACGCACCGCCAGCAGGACTCACTCGAGCACAGCGCTTTCCAAGCATCACCCAAACGCCCTCCATCAGCGCTGTTAATCTCAGGATTCATAGTGTAGCCGTTCGTGCCCCTTCTCGCGCGATAGCAAACTCATCAATCCTCTGCGCCCCGACCGATGGGTAATCGACGCGGGATCGACCTCTGGTTTTCGTACTGGGAGGCGGGTTTTCCGCTGTGGGATTTCTCAGCATTGGCGCCTTTTCTTGTATTTTGGACAGACCATACCAGTGCGCTAGGTTTTAAGAATGCTGATTTTATGAATCGGTGCTTAGCCTAAGTGGTAGTGTAGGAAATGACTGTCGTGCCCTGTTACTGCTGCTGCTGCTACTGCTGTTGCTGTATGGAGGTGCTGAGACGGAGATTTGTGTTTGAGATGCTTACTTATGCGGTACGGGAAAGGGGTTGTCGCTAGTTATGGATATCAATGCCCTGTTTCAATTTTCTTAGGTTGCTGGATTGTGAATTGGTGGTTAGAGCGTCGATTCACGATAGGGGCGCTATGCCGTCGTTGTTGTATTGAGGGGTTTGAGACAGGGAGTCGTGCGCTGCGGAGAGGGATTCTGTCAGTTGTGGAGATCAAGACCATGCGTTTTTTAGTGGATACTAAAGAGTATGAATTCTTTGGTATTGGGTATGTTTGTAGTGTTGCTGAAGTGGGTCATGGACTAAGATAGGTGGACGCCGTCAAATCGCAAGATAGTCCTGCATTCCATACTCTTTTAAATTCGAATGCATACATCGTGCACAACCATAATCTCGATGGCCTTTCCATCGCCCCGGACACCACAGCATCACCCACCACTCCTCCCACCTCCCTGACATCACGCTGCTGCCATTTCCATCGCGTAGCCTCAATGTGCCGTCCAGGGTTTGGTGGGTGGCGTAAGACCATCGCGACGACCACCACTATGTCGCCTAACGTATCATGGAAGAAAACCAGGAGGGAGCACTCACCGAGACCCAGATGCTAATAAATTAGGGCGGTCCGCCTGAGGAGGCGACCAATGAAAGCGGCAAAGGGTAGAAGGGAAGGCTACGGAGGGATTCGGGTGGATGGACCGGTCTTTGAGTATGGAAAGGATAGAAAGATATGGTTACGTTGAGATGTGAAAGGTTGAACAGTGCGTAGTCTATATAATCCATCCGCTGGGCAGCGGAAGAGGAAAGAAGAGGAAGAGGGAAGAAGAGGAAGAGGGAAGAAAAGGAAGAAGAGGAGGAAGAGGAGGAAGAGGAAGCAGAATGTTGAGAGAATTCACACTAGGTCAGAGGCTCGTTGAGTGGCTAAAGCGCATTTGTTCGTGTCAGTAAATCGAAGAGAACAGCAAACTCGAGTTACAAGCCTATGCACGTCCTGTTCGTAGCTCGGCCAGATTAAGGTCATACAGCTCCCCTGCTCCATCATGTAATGTACCACCCTCCAGCACCACTTTTCGTCCAGCGATCCTTTTGTCCCGACTTTGTTGCTTGAGCAGCCCGTAGAGAGCTTTTGCTACCGACACCAAACGCCTCCGAATCAACTGTGCTGTGTAAACCAGTGACTGCATGATACAGTACCCCAGACTTCTTAGAAAGCCCAAGCCTGAGCCGAAGAGGCACCGGCTTGTTCCGCATACGTCGTTAAAGGGGTCCAACCCGACGGTTCCCCGTCAACTATGAAATGTTCCGAGTGCAGACTCGCAAACACGTCCGAGGCCTGCCTAAGTGGTTCATGGCTTGCATCAGTCTGCGGCCTGTCTGTGAGATGGAGCTCGGTCATCCATTCCATGTGCACACCTAGTGCGATTTCCTCTGCGCTCATGGGCGTTTCTGACTGCAGCGCATCATTGGAACCCGGCCGGGACTTTAGATCTGGCATTCTGCCGAAGGGTTCATGGATGATTGCAAACAGCTCGGAGCGCGCCACCTCGAAGGCCGTTGATCGCTCGAAGCCCTCTCGGGACGAACGCTGTACGTAACCATCATTGTCGATTGTAATCGGGTCGTTTTCTTTTCCAACAGTTGCATGGAAAACGCGGAAGAGTCCCTGTACTGAGTCACGAAATCTCCGGGCGATTTGGTCCCCTTTGGCACAATGGGAGAGAACGTCGAGACACTGCCGAGCATAGGTGAGATCCTCCTGGTACTTTTCTCGACTTAGGCCCCGCGGGAGCTTCTGTGATATATCGAACAGTATCAGAGCGCATGAACTGTAGGCTGTAAAGCTACAACAACGGTTAATGCTCTTACATTGAGAGTAGTCTGCAGCAACGTACATTGAGTGCCAAAACCGCTGGAAAACGGCCCCTTCGGCAAGCAGCTGGGTCAAAATGCGGGCAGCGATTCTTGCGGCACCAATTCCTTCGCTCACGGCTTCAAATACTTCACGGGAGACGTGACCATTCAGCGTTGAGGCAGCCTCTTCAGGACCCTCACAACGAGATAGTATGCTGCGCAAGAGAAGCATCATCGCCGACAGATAAAACAAATGGGCAAAGTATAACGAAAATCGCGTTTTGGGAGGGAGATCGGCGTCTAGAAGTTTGGAGATCTGCATATGACGAGGCAGTTCATCGTGCCATTTGCGCAGGTCCAGCCGTGCTGCGCTGATAGCGCTTGGTTGGAGATCAGTGCACATGTACAATTCTCGTACCATTTTGGCTTTCAGAATGGTGATATCTGCAATGCGCGCCTGGATGAAATCTTCAAGATTGACGGTGACATCATCTTCCGATACCTACGTAGATAACGTTAGTTTGTAGACGAACGTTAGTCTCGAATACATACTTCGACGACGCTTGAAGGTACTTGACATGCCGAAACGTAGCCCAAGGTCGCATCCAGCCAGCTGTGGATCGTTAGATTTCGGCATCAGGGGTGGGCCAAGCTCGAACCATTTCTGGGTCACCAGCGTCCTCCACACCCTCTTGTGATCGGCCCAGACCGTGATGTCAATGTGGGATGGTCGCCGAGTTTGGTGCAATCGCTCACGACGGGCTAAACTCAGACCAAGGTCTGCCCGTTCCAAAAGGTTAGTTGTGACACAGGTTGTCTGAAGCGAGACTTACCTATATAGGCCAACGAAACCGTGGCATGGTTCAACATATTGTAAACAGCCAGCAAAGTCACGACTTTCAAGGCTCGCAGTGGACTAACAGCGATGACATCGTCGAGGAATTGTTTTGCCATGGAATACATTATGTCTCCATTGTCAGGAGGTATCTCACCTCCGGAGAATTGAGTCCCCACGGCAGCGAGAGAGCAGAGTTCACATATAGCAGCCTTGGAGGATGTCCTTTCCGAATCATGATACACGTGTTGTAGGATGTCCCGCTGTTGCTCCGGGCTGTATACGCGGAACACGAGCCCGGAGACTTTCAGCAGAGTGTCGGCTGCTTTTTCGAAATTGGACTGTTGGCTATGGATGTAATCGAATACTGAAGATTTGTCAGTAGTCTGAGAAGACTCTGTTTTTAGTGTCAACGTACGACTTGCAATCTGTTCTGAGCTGAACAGTGGTCCCGCCAGAAAAGTGGAGTTGGAGCCGACAGACTTCGTCCTGCTGGTGCCACCTTCGGTTTTTGGATGGGAAACATCTGAGTGATCTACGTACTCGTTTTCCCCGCCTACAACACATCTAACTTAGCACCCTGAGCGGACAGGGGGTGTGGGGATTTGGACGAGCAGCGAAACAAGGAAGCTCAAACCCCCCCTAAGACGAATCGCTAGGCGGTAGCTCACCTTGATCAGTACGACCCGAGCCGGTACCCTCTGATTGGTTCTTCTCCTTTTCCTGCTCATTCAGTCCATGGTCAGCGACAGATGTCAGTAAGGTGGCTTCTCAAGAACTGGTTAAGATCCCGAGCTGAATCCACCGAATCTCAGAATAAACTGACCATGGACTCCAAGCGGCCCCGCAACGATTCATTATCAGATCTCAATGCTTGTATGCGAGTCTGACCTTGCGCAGCAACGTAAGTGCATCGATAGTCGTGGTTTGCGCACGATTGACAAGACGGACGATTGCCATCACACTGAAAGCAGACCGTATCAATTCCGATGTTCTCGAACAGCTCCAGCGAAGACTACTGTACCTTTGACTTTCTTGCCCGACATCTCTCGCAAGCAGAGGCTGTGACGATTCTTCTGGTGGCGGGAGGTTCCATTATGCCATTGAGCTTGGTTACAACAGAAGAATTGTGCTGGGTTCTGTTTGTTGAGCACCAACAAACATGGTGTCGTCCATGACGAAGGAGAGATGCACCTTCAAAGAGCTGGTCTAATAACCAGCAAGGTGATGGAAGAAAGTTTACGAGTCGATGAGAGAGGCGAGCGTTATGAACGACGGGAAATGCCGAGCAAAGGTGATATCAGCCTAGCCGTATGGAGTTGGTCAGCTTACCTTTCCATCTCTCTCGATTGGTAAAGGACGCGGCTGAGGTTAAGACTGACGTCATGAGATCTACAGGGTCCTAAATGTGGTGGCAAGAGTGACAATTACTTTATCGGATCGTGGCGACATGTTCACGTTAAGGTCAGGTACGTGTATCTTCATAGGGTACCCAGACGAAGAGGTACTTTAATATTCAGGATAATGTCCAGGGTATGGTGTAGTACTCGCGTGAGGAGTTGGAAGGTAATCCGGAAGCACAACGTCATCTGTTTGTTGGCTCCGCTGCTTGCTTCGTTTGCTCTTTCCTCTATCAAGCGCGTGCACTTGTAATTCTACCTTTGGCGCATTCCATGTCAGCTCAATGACTGTCAATGGCGAGGAATTGGTCAATGATATCGACCTGGAGCGAGGGTAAAAAGTTGTATTTGAAAATAACAGATAGGAGACACCTAAGTCTACGTTGAGGCAAAGGAAGAGCAAGCAATGAGCGCAAGCCGTCCCAGTTGTCTCGCACGAATGAGTCGGGCCAACCTCACAAAGGTTCTCCATATCGATTAACAATTGGTGTAATCCGTGGTTCGAGCTCCAATTTTTGGCACCTCAGGCCAGGCCGCCGACTGTCGTTGTTTGTTTTTCAAAATCGTCTGGACTCAAAAGCAGAAAGAATATGTTCCGTTCGTCATCTTTGTCTTACAGACTGTGCTGAGGGGCGTCTCCACTACCCGACGGGGAGGGAATGGGAAAAGCATGGTGGGGGCATCTCATGAGGCTTTTGGCCGCATGCATTGTATTCTTGCTTGCTTTGCCAATAGTCATCTTGGTGCCGTGTAGCTACACAGGTGATTTCGCAGCAAGACTCGGATCCTGCAACCAGGAGATCTCGTGCCTGGTGGATTAGATATCCACCCGAAGTAGTAAGATGTTTAGGCAGCGGTGCTGATCTTGATCTATGCTGGCGACGATGCTTGTCTCCATTGGATTCGGTATTGGACCAAATCTGTTGAATCTAAAGTGACGCCCAATTACTCATAATATGATGGGGAATATCGACCAGCAATTGTGAACGCATATTCAGGGACAGCTGGCCTCCGACGCCTGGCGGTTGTTCAATACCTTTCGGCTGATGATTTATGGTCGAAAGGGACAGCTTGCCGAATTAGCTCCTGAGTTTGACGTCTTCGCCATACTCTTTGACACTGTCTCCGCTTTCATGCTCAGCACAAGACCATATTACAGAAATTACCCACTTTGCGGTGCGTGGCACACCATGAGCAAGCTGATCCGAGACGTCATCATGATCCATAAATGTCACAGAGGTCTACCGACGGCCACTGATCGTGCAGTTCTGTTGCCTCTACAAGAGCTAGGGCAGGAAAAGGACCACAAGTACAACCAGGAGCGGGAAGATATGGAGAAATAAATACGTGGAGAGGACTCCGAAGTCAAGCGGAGAACGCAAGATCTCGAGGGAGATCAACCGACGACAAATGGCATGCGTCAGTATAAAATGAAAAAGACCAGTGAAGACCGCATGAGCGGGCATACTTAGCTGCCGCCTGTTCCAGTCCATTTCGTCGCACTTACCTTCTCAAGGCATGTTGACCCTTGAGATAAGTTGAGTACGACGTCTGCCGTGTCTTGACGCAACGTTCAATGATCATCTCCATGCTTCGTTGCCCTGGAGCCTTGCATACCCAATCTTCTCTGGCATCGTTGATCTGCGTAGAAAGGGCCAATACCAGCCCCTTAGCCGCGCTGTTGATTTTAAGGGCGTTAGCATGCCTGATATAAGATGGTCCGCTGCCATTGCGCATCTTCCCAAGACAGGTTCGTCTCATGGCAGTCTGCAAAGTCATGCTTGCCAATCATCACTACACATGGAAGGTTCCGTACGCTCGATCCCAATCCTGCTGTACATTGAGAACGACGTTTTATCTGCGAAAGTGATATATCCCCCAGTCCAGCTGTTCCTCCTGACCGCCAACGATCCAATTCCTTAGCCCAGCTTTGATATGCTCAATATAATCAGCCGGGACGTCCTCTGCCAGCGCCTCTTTCTGACTCTCGATTGCTTTTAGAACCCTGCTATAGTGTAGTGTGAGCTGGTCTCGGTGTCCTTCGAAAGACACTACTTGAAAGCCATGCCTGCTGAACTCTTGCTCATAGAACGCCTGCGAGCCAAAAGTATCGATGGATAACCGCTGCTTGATTGGCCCAAGCTTCTCCTCACTAGCATTCGCCGCAGCCATGGGATCTGTGAAGACTACGTCCCCTTCCTCTGGAACAAGGACTCGCGATATCTCGCTCGCTACAGCATCCCGATTACTCGAGTGCAGGAAGCTATCCTGTGACCAAATCAAGTCAAATAAACCATCCTCAAACGGTAGATGTTCGAAATCTCCATCGACGACATCGATGAGGTGATCCAGCCGTTCTTCGTTGGTCACAAGCCGATTGCGTTCGTTCTGCACCTCGGAAAGGTTGAGGCAGGTGACCTTGCAGCCGTATCTGTGAGCCAGCCAACGAGCAGCGCCGCCATAACCAGCTCCAAGATCAAGAACGCGAGTACTGGAGCTGATATTTTGGACAGTCTCTGCCATGCGTTTGATGGTCCTTTGGGAGGCCTCGGCGATGCTGTCGGTAGGTGAGTCGTAGAGGCCGATGTGGATGTCGTTGCCGCCCCATATTGCGAAGTAGAATTTGTCTGCTGGCGAAGAGTTGTAGTAAGTTCGCGCGGTTGCAACGGATGATGATTCAGACTTGTTCATTGCGGACCTTGTCATTCCACTTGAAAGATGTCCTTCGTGAAGAAAGGGACTACGGAGTATCGGGATACCACAATGTGCGAATGCCAAGCGTGCCAAGACGCCAAGGCAGAATTTCATCTCTGGCCTGGTTCGTCGCTACCAGAATCTTTTCATAAAGTGCTCTCTCATGTCCCGCACGGAAGCGATTCTCCTCTTGCTGAACGTAAGGTAGACTGCGTTCTCGATCGAAAACACATTTTAGAAGTCGACTTTCCCAGCAAATGACCGTCACATCACGTCGTTGATCCAACTGCAAAGGTCAAGCCTTCGAGACCCAGCTCTTATCCTAGGTGGTGACCCAGAGAATGGCCGGGCTGTCGCCAACAACTCAGCAGCGAAGCTTAAGGAGTACCGCGCCCCGGGCGATAGTGTCGCGGCACGCCGCCTAGTTGACACACCAGCCAACAGAGTACCTTTGCGCACCGCTTTCACACGGAAGTGATACGGCTGATGCTGCCAGCTTCGTGATCACGGCCATTGGGATCGACTACTTTAGGGAGACATGAAAACGATCCACCGCTGGACTGCTGGTAAAGTATATAAGTGCATTTCTTGGCGCTTTGCTGTTCTGAAGTCTCTGCCGTGGTTGTCGTTTGTACTGTTCATGGAGCAGCCTTGCTACACGTGAAAGTGCTCAAAATCCGGCTCCCATGACATTAGCCCTAGGGCACCAGCCTAAGCGTGGCATTCCTTCCATAAGTTCGTATACATAAAGTTACACCTTTCACATTAAATCAAGTGTCCCGTTGCTTGCCTTGACGTACCTCAAGCCGCAGCAAAAGTGCCTTCTCAACTAGGTAAAACCCTCTATGGCACGCGAGTAGCTCTCTCTCGATTTACACCTCAGAACAAGGTAGCGTATATGGCTTGGACAAGTATCTGGCTCCTGCAGTTCATCGTTCTCTCCGTCGGCTGGGAACCTTGCTGTCTCCTGCATTTTGAATAACTCATGCAAAGTTCCGCAGCTGCGCTAATCCATCCTCCAATCAATCTCTGGAATCCCATTTTCGTACACATACGAACGCGCCGGCGACTTGTAGGATAGCATAATCCATCACAGTGGATGCAGCAAGCGGTTATGCTGCGCTTTTTGGCCTGACGCTTCCCGGACAAAGATTGGTAGCAGTGAATATGCAGGATCGACTGATAAGACGCTGCTTCACTGCACTGCTCTTGTCCACTGTTTAAGATGTCGCACGTCGATGCTCCGTGTTCGTAGGTGGCAACCCACGTGCTTGAAAAACCTATCAGGATTTCAAGACTGACGGAGCACTGCTTCATCCTCGTTCGGCTTTGGAATACCCGTCTTCGTCTCAACATGCTCCCTACTCAGCTCTCGCTTGCCCACAAACGCTGTTGCGACCAAACCGATGAATGCCATGCATGTGTAGAGGATCCAAGGATTCCTGAGGCTCCATGCGAAAGCTTCCTTGACGGCAAGCTTTTGGGAGTAATCGTCGAGCATGCTGATTTTCATCACGTTTGCGGCGGCCTCGCTACCAGAGAATTGCCCCACGATATCCGCCGAGAGACCCGCCGCGCGCAGACTATGAGCTCGCAACTGCATTCCGTTCTGGAAGAGGACCCCTCCGATTACCACAGAGATGGATGTACCAAGAATCCGAACAAAGCCGAGAGTGGCTGTCGCTGTGGCGGTATCTTCTTGAGAGACATGCGCCTGGATTGCGATCAGCGGAGGTAGGAACATCAACCCTGAACCTAGGCCGCCAACGATCTGAAATCCGACGATCTGACTGAGTGGAGAGGTAGCATTCAGGTGGATTAAAAGCCCAAAGCCTATGGTCATCAGAGACATCCCGACCCACATGAGCTCGAGATATCTGCCTGTCCTGTGGATCAGAATGCCGACCGCGATGCCCATTGCTGTCTCACTGAGTATGAAGGGTAATATCAGGACACCAGAGCGCACCGGCGAGGCCTCATTGACGGACTGGAAGTAAAGCGGCAGATAATATTCACCACCAATGAAGACCTGATTTAGTCAGAACAGGCGCTCGTGAGACGGTATTGCCTATGCTTACGAATCCGTGCATGAATCCAACAACAAGGCAGAAGACGTTCGATCGGTGCCTCAGAATGCTCAGTGGCATTAGCGGATATTTCGCGAGATGTCGTTCGCTGAAAACGAACACGACCGACATCAGACATCCAAAGACGATCAGACAGATCACCTTAGGCGAGCCCCATGGAAAGGTCGTACCCCCAAAATTGAGACCCAGCAGCAGCATTACAGTGAGTCCCAAGATCGAGAGGCCTCCGTACCAGTCAATGGCTCGGACACCATCTTGGAATTTTGTACGCGGGTTATGGACATCAAGGAAGAGAAGCAGGAGTAAGAAGGCCAGGCCTGAAAAGGGGAGATTGACCCAGAAAATCCATCGCCAGGAGAGCAATTGAGTGAATACACCGCCGAGGATGGGACCGACTCCACCAGCGATCGCCCATATACATTCGCAGAGGCCGAGGAAGAGGCTTCGCATTCTGTGCCACGTCAGCGCGTTCCACCTTATCAGCCCTGGCGATTCCGCTTCACGTGCCTCATACTGAAGATATCAGAGATTACGATATTGACAAGTTGGAAGAGTCCCCCGCCAGCGGTACCCTGTAACGCCCGACCGACAATCAGGACCTTCATGCTCTGTGCGAGTGCACAGATGATCGAAGAACCCAGAAATATGGCAACAGCAAGCAACAGCATGGGCTTCCGACCCCAGATGTCGGACAACTTAGCCCATACTGGCGCTCCTGCGGCATTTGCTAAAAGATAGGCTCCGCCGACCCAGAGGTACCCTGATGCGGAGTGCAGCTCGGATGAGATTGTGGGAATAGCTGTGGCCACAATGGTCATGTCGAGAGCTGCGATGAAGAGGGTGAGCTTGTTCGATCAGTTAATGCGATTGATTTATGTTAGTATAAGATTTACGTACAGAAAGAGCAACTAGGATAGCTGCGATCCTCAATGTGCTTCGTGACTTTTCAGGTTCAGCCAGGGTCGTTTGATTGCCAACTGGATGAAGAGCATTGTCCTGATTATTGGCTACCACGGTCGAGAGCTCGAGTGGCGAAGCCGGTTCAGGTATTATATTCGACATTGTTGTTGAATCCACGTAGGACCAGAGTAAAAGGCTACGCACAAAGAAATGGTAGAGAAAAAAATTCGGATAATATGTACAAAGGGTTTGTGTGGACGATGCAACATGGGAAGGTGTTGATTCGTGACTAGCAGATCGAGCTAGGCCAATATAGGAAGGTCGCGACTGCCCGATCGTTCACTTCAGAGTCGACAAGCTCAAGGGCAGCGATCGTGAAGTCCAGACGTTCTCAAGCAACACTTTACCCAGCCCAGGGGCAATGCAACGTTGAATGCAAGCAAACGACAGTTCCGCAATGGTGATCATTATATCTCCATGTCCAATTCTGTCATTGTCCCAGAATGAACTCCATCGAATCCGTACTTCATTATGATGGATAGGACGGTACGCTTCCCAGCCTGGAATGCGGATTCTCAGAGAATTCTATAGAGCTTTGACCACCGTGGCTCGTTTCTCAGTCTTTTCAATGTGTTCGGACTACTTTGGGAAATGATTGGAGTGTTTCATGTGTTTGACGCCGGCGCTACTGCAGGCCACAGATCCAAGCTGCCAGATCTGGTCCATGAACGTATAATTCGAGCCGAATGCGGTCGACCTGCCGCCTGTGCGTTGCTCAGCTTGTGTCTTGTTCAACACAGATGCTTGGATGGTTTTAGAGGCCTTGTTGCAAGCGCTTGCTTCCTCGCCACCAACCACATCTCCCGCGTCTCCTCTTTTGAGTGGCAGAGTAATTACATACTCCAAGATATGACTGCACAGTTCAGAAATAGGTTGCGGAGACCTTGCGCGTCGATGGATCTACAGCGACTTCACCCTCGCAATATCGCAATTGCGGTCCGAGTTATACTCATGGTATTACAGCCCTCTTCCCCTTCTCTGGTCTTCTTCTTGGAGTAGACTGGGCATCTTTCACTTTGTCCACATTTTCACTTCGTCCACATTGTGACCCATGGCTCATCGATTGTTTCACCTCCATGTGCTTCTCTGCTGTACATGGTTGAGCCAGCTCCTTCAATCTAGTCTTGGTAGCAGTCTTCCATCATGTTGGATTCTCCCTGGAAACCTAGAGGTTTTGTACTTCCCTCCAAAGACCGGCTTGTCTGGTAACCTTACGAAGAGAGCCGACATCTCGACCATCGTATCTGATTCTTATACTTTGTACGTCTCTTGACAACTGCCGTTGATCATCGTTAGCTAAACAGAGTGCAGTATGTCGCCCTCTGTCTACGTGGTTTACACGTCTCTCTTCGCCATACCGCCCGGTGGTGAGAACCTGGATAATCACATTGGCGGCGACTACAAAGATGTCACCCGCGCATATCTACCCAGCGACATTATGACCCTGCCAGGTGATTGCTGGGATGCCAAAGGGCAGTGGCAGACTCTTCGGATAGAGGACATGGAAAATCCACCGCAGAATTGGCGGTCGAGCCAAAGATGCCAGTTTCCCTTCGTTGACCCCAGTCTTCAAAAATTCGGTGGTCTCAACGGTACGAAGATGGCCACCAGACCTTTAGTGCGTCTGCCGCCTGATCTTCGTAACCTTGACCCCCTGTGGGCACGCTGTGGAGTGAACGAGCAATCCTGGGATCCACCACGTGTCTTAATCCCAGTGCCCGCCATGGAGACTTCTACCACCGCTCCATCTTCAAGCGCCACCACTCCTGCGAGAACAAAGCACACAGCTGGACTGCCTGCCCCGACTGCACTGCCACCAAGTGCCACGGACCCGTCGATGTCGTTCGCGCCAGCTCCAATTGCGATCCCAGTCTCCGCTCGCCCGGGTTTTGATACGCGAATCAAGCATCATCCGAGCATCCGTCCAGAAACTGTGGATCAGGAGGAAAATCAGACTCTATCCTCACAAGCTTCAATGACCACACTAGAACAGGATGGTATGGCTAGGTTAAGTTCACGTTTGGCGTTCGCGACCCAAGCCAAGGCCATTGGAGCGAAGATCTAATCGAAGAGTGGCCGAGTCAAACGACAGTAAAAAACCCACAGATGACATTGTATTCAGCTCGGACAAAAACCTTTTCAAAATCCGTTGGTGGGAAAACCTCTCTGATGTCGGCGGTTATAATCGCAATTCCTGGAGCCATCGAGTCACAGAGAAATGCGGTCATAAGTCAAGAGATTGACTCAAAGAGCTTTGCGGCTCTTTTGGGCCCATCGCTCGTATCTCCTACTCCGGCGTGGCTCACTGACATGGCTCTATCAAGCTCGATTCAACACAAGTCAGCGAATAGATTTCAAGGATCCATCGCCATGCTAAGCACGAAATCTGTTCTACAGGACCGCCCCAACGCTGTCGCCTCCAGCGCCGTCGCACAAATTAGCGGCGTCTTCCAGAATCCCAATGAATCCAGCACATCTTCCAAGCCTATCACAGATCATTCGAGAGGCGATGATATTGTGAGCACCCCAATCAAGCCAATAATCTCAAATATCCAATTAAGCTCTGCAGCTTCTGTTAATACGGCCGTCGACGTGTTTCCTTTGACTTCGAATTCTCAACTTGTCCCGCAGGCCAGTTCATCTGTGAATCAGGCAATGAAGATAAGCACCTGTCTCGAAATCTACCCAGTCATGTTTGCGCTCTATTTCTGCTTTGTCTACCACAATCGGCTGTAGCATGTGTGAGATGAAACAAGGAAAGTTCATCCGTCCATGGCTTTGTTTATGTTATCTCTGAAGGCTCAACCAACGACGGCGCATGAATCCGTTAATCAGTCGATCGGGAGAATTCTGCTTTACTATATCTCTGAGGCGTGGGTGTTGTAGTGTCGAGAAGCGCGTAATAGTCGTCGGCAAGGAAATCACTGTGAGAGAGCCGAAGCACTGCCTCTTCGCGTTCATGAACCACAGCAAGCCGAAACCATGTCACCTGGCTGAACTCAATCTGCCCTCCCTTCAACATAAGAGCATACAACCATGATGGGACGCAGGGTTGTACCTCGACGGGGCGATGACTCGAAGGTTACATTCGAATCCTAACTCTTTGGCAGGATTTGCACAACGTTATGGCAGGCCCGAGACTTTTACAGGGAAGTGCCATACCACATAAGAGGGGGGGGGGCTAACACATAAGATAAGAACGGAGTGCTGGGTATACAATCAACCCTCCGACGTAATAGCCGGTCTGCCCGCGATGTATACTCGTCGAGGACGGAGCTGAGAGGTTAAAATATATGTTGACAGTGGCATATGTAGACGTCCTGCGACGACTGCGAACATGCTAGCCATCAAGATAATGCCAGCACTTTCATCATATCCCCAAACTTTCGAACTCTTTCCTCCGACGTGCTGAAGCAAGCTGGGGACAAGGACGAAACGCTCCAGATGCTTAACATCTGCCATTCTCACCTGCAGCATGTCGATGTAATAGTCTTCGTCCATGGCCTTCTTTTATCCGCTCAACGAGCTGTGGAATGATTTTTCGAGGGAAGATGAACCCTTGGGAACAGCACCCGACACGATTCATCTCATGTACGCCCGCGGCGAAAGGCTGCATGGTGGCTCGACCAGCCATGAAGTATAGAATGATGAATGACAGGAGAGACAATAGGCATAGCATAGCAACGTTCAATTTCGACAGGTTTCTCCGCAGTCGAGGGTATTTAATTCGAGCTCCGATGAGTAAAAAAAGCAGAGCCAGGGCGCAAGCAAAGACCAGCCAAGGTAATGAAGGGCATTCCTCGCTGTTCCAATCTAAGAGATCTACGGTGTACAATATCCTCAGATACAGCTATTGGTCGTTGGCCATCCTGCCCGAAAGGTTGCGCAGAACCTGCTGGGCCCCAGTGTACCATCCATCTCTTGCCAGGACATCATCCTCTATCACTGCAATTCAAGCAGCATCTGTGTGTTGGCATTTCTCCAGTAGGTAGTCATAATCGTACATGGACTTGTTGCAGTGGTGATGACCCTCCTCAATATGCTGCAGCCTTGCCCGATCGTCCTCACTCAGCTCGTATTCGAGCACTCGATCGGAAAGGTTTGCGAGCCTTGGCTCTTGGCGACCGTGATGATCAGAGTGTCGCGTATGGGCGATGCAGGGCATGAGGTAGATGCTCTGGCGCTCTTGCTCTGAAAGACCTCGAAGCAAGGAGTCAATGGTCCATCTCACATACTGTTGAGCTGATTGGCGTGCGACTGTTGCGACACCAAGGCACATGAACGGATCCCCTTGTGATGGAACCGATTTCGTCGAAGAGGTATTTGCGGTGCGGATGAAATCGTACGCTTGCTGCTCGCGGTGCATAGAATATCGACGTTCGTATCCGGTGGCTGCGTCAAAGAAGACGTCGAGTTTCGAGAGGATATAAAGTGGAGATACCCATATGACAAGATCCATAGCAGAGCGGACAGATCAAGGAGCCGTGCAGTGGAAGACTTCGCAATGTGACTCCATGGGGATGGCGGTACACGGCTGTCGAGGGTACCAAGGGTGATGCGCGGCTTCAGCTTCATTCTTTGAGAGTATAAGGCTTCTTGCCTTGGTGAGTAGTGTAGGATTGGGGTCGAAGTAGAGTAGTGGAAGCAAAGGACTAGAGGGATTCCGGAGTGATTGCTTCTGGGTAGTGAAGGCGAGAGGCAAAGAAAGTAACGATAGTACTACAGAAATACATTAAGCTTTGCTCTAACCCGTAGTTACGCAGTCACTCGACCTGCGTTCGTGGCTCTGCCTATGTCATGTTGGGCGGCTTAACCGGCGCAGCGCTGGTCGGCGAGGAGTTCAGCGCCTATTCATCGAAAGTTCCTTTCGAGTCTGAGTTGGCCAAATCACTGGTTTGGTAATATCTCCGTCTCGTTGCCACATATCATTTGAGAAAGATAGGCTCCGTGTTGGTATTCTCAAGCTTCCACTGCTGAGGAAGCTCTTAGTATTGCCGCACCTTCGTTGTTCTCGCGCCTTGAAGCCGTCGCAACATCGGCATTTTGTACATAATCCACCTCCGATACCTCAAGCCCAGTAGCATTACCGATAAAGCCACGAATCCCAACAACGGCCACAGCCATACGGGCGTCTCGTGCAGATTACCCTCCTTCTCCAAGGTGTCAAAGTGCCAGATCACGTAGTTTGGCAGACCGTAGACCGAATACCCAGCAATTTTCGCGAGTTTCGCAAGGCCTTCGGTTTCGATCTGGTGATCTACTGGCTTTACAGGGAAATTGACGCCTAAGTGGTCAGTCAGAGAGTGGGACAAGGGACGCAGACGCGTGACAAGAACGATACCTTTGCGATGGACTTCCGCTCGGACTAGCAGACTAACTCCGCCAACTCCATCGAGTGGGATCTCGAGAGCGGCGCTGTCGCGCCAATCGCCGATTTTCGCCATGTGGCGGCGGTGGGTTTTGAATTGTGAGTAGCCTGATATATCGTTAGATCATGGTAGTAAGGGAAGCAGGGATAGGCTACCTTCGAATACTATGACTTCGGTGTCTAAACGGTCTTTGAAAGTTTCGCTCTGGGGGGTTTCTTGCCATGAATTGTAATCGTCTGATAACACATTCAGTGAGATTCGGTCCGGTTGGGAAATAATCTTACATCCTCCTTCGAGGGTAGTCCCTTTCACTTGGCGATGGAACCAAACATCTAGAGACTATCAGCAAACGTGTAGTCTAGCATTGACATGGAAGGATCGATTTACTGGGTACGAGAACATCCTTATCATGAGCTATGAAATCCTCCAAGATCCCATTCGGGCTTTCCGCTACATCAACATCCCTCCAATAAACCCAGTCATGCTCCGGCTTCAGCGTCTTCTGTAACAGCGCGTTCCGCACAATCGCGATCTTCTTACGCCTGTCGACCTGTGCCGCAAAGCCATGTCTCGCTGCCACTTCCTGGGAAGCCACACTCTCAAGGGTCTTGAGAACGATAGTACAGCTATTGAAGACCTTGTCTTGCTCACCCGTTTCAACCTTGTCCAGTTCGGAATCTAACAAAGATCGCGTGTTGTCGACAGTGTCGCCAATGATGAACCCCAAGTCGATAAGATGGTGGGGGTAGCTGAGATTCGAGAGAAGGGCGAAATGATGCGGCAGATGCGACGAAGCATCCTTCAATGGCGTTAGGATTAGTACTCGTTTCTTTTTGGATTTGTCGGTCGGGTCTGCTGTTGGCGATTTAAGGTGGAAGTCTCGTTCAATTACTCTAGAAGGAGTGGCAATCCAGCGATCGACTTCTTCCTGCGAGCTGGGCGCATTGGATGAGAAGAAGGGGAGGACGAAAGCTGCAGTACATTGAATTACAAGCAGCAGAAGACACAATTTTGTACTGTATTTAGAGGAAACAGAGATCGAACGCATCTTCTTACAACAGAACCACTGTCAAGAAAAGATCAGTACGGAAACACCCAGCTGGCATTATAGGACTCTCGATCGGTCGAGTGGTAATAGTACTCATACGTCACTGCTTGAAAGTCTCGAGGTTGAAAAACGGGAAGGGAAAGCCCGATGTCAGAAAAGGCTTGGCGAACGCGAAGATAACTCTGATTATTAAGCAAGTTTCGGGCTTGGCAGCGGATGTACTTCGTACATGTACTCATGCTGGATGCAATTTGGCCTTTCCTCACTGCCTTGTACCACGAAACTTGCAATCACGTCTTAGCTCCGATCGCTCCTCTTCACAACATGATGCCTTCAGCAACTGTAACGAAGACACTTTACATGATGGAAAAACCGGTTCGCAATGACAATCCACGGCCGAGGAGGCGCAGTATTCATACCGCGATTTTATCGACACGTACCGCCAGAAGGGCTCTATGGTCTACATTGCGGATGGGTCAGCGTACTGGTCCGCGGTTTGTTGGGATGATGCGACTGTTCTGATTGGCCTCGCACTCGAGAGAGGAACAGCGAGCACGAGACAGCATGTGTAGGCGAACACGGCGAGCGATGAAAGACAGTATGGCCGTAGCTGGAAAGGGTCTTAGAATGCCAGTGCAGAGTATGTTTGTGGAGGAAGGCAGGGCATCGTGGATTTCGTTGCACATTTGATGAGCGCAGACAGCCCTACTTCCAGTGAACAGAACCAGAAAGCAAATCAAGCTCTTGGGCTCCAAGTTGTGAATCCGGCGCTCGGCTGGCAGCCTCGTCAACCAGGCTTGCTTGCGTGCGGACGTGGAGGCGAACCGTTCGAAGGGGACTTGGTGTTTAGTAATGGCGTTGATTGACTCGTCTCAGCATCGAAAGAACTCGAGTCGTCATCTTTTGCTCATGGGACTATACTGTGGTGTTAGAAAATGAATTCCACAAATTCTGCCATTGGAACTGCGTCTCTGTAAATGGATAGCTTCATGGCTGGACTCAGCACATGTAACTGAACTCCATACATGAGACAGCACCCACACTTAAATTTGCGGAGTGAAGGCTTGCCATCCTGCTAAACCAAACCAACTGCGAGTTTCGATGCAGATACTTTAGGCCCTTTATCTCCAGCGAAGTCTTCCTTACCGCCTTAGCCACTTTTCCCTTCTCAATGTCTACTTGTTCCGTAAGCCCGCGTTCTGCTGGAATTTGTCCAGAGATTCTTCTGGTGCACATTGGCTCCTGCAACGAAGCCGAAAAGCCAACCCGGTAATAATTTTGTCAATGCAAGACCTGGAATGCTAAGTGTGGCCACCTCGAGCACCGTGAAGATTTTCTGATTTTATACGAGAGAAGCGAGGCAGCGTTAAAAGACTTAAAGGGGACATGAGAAAAAGCGGCGCACCGAGACTGTGGGGTTGAGAACGCAAAGTATAGTTTGTGTGTCAAAAACATCTAAACCGCATCCAATTCTGGTCTTCCTGCAGCCTTGCTGACCACCCCTGCTTGTACTTCTTCTGGCTGGGCCATCCCTTACCTCGTTGTCTTGTTCGCTTCTTTCTTCATGTACAACAAGAACCATACCGCAGCGAGGGTGAGGACAAGGCTTGCGAAGCCACCGACAACACCCCCAGCCATCGCACTTTCGGGGTAGCAGCAAGTCGCGGACACCGTGGTAATGCCGGACAGTATTTAGGACTGCAGTTTGGTCGAGGCTTGGCGATCTCGCTTGTCGATAACGTGACGTAGCGTCAGGGTTGCGCTAAATCGTAGCGGGAACACGGCCGATAAGAGCCCGGTTTTCTGGCGAAAATTTCTTCTCTTTCTTTCTTCCTCACCCGCTCCCAAACTCTCGGTACAGTATCCATCCGCAACCTCGTGTAAGGACACTTTAGCTGAGTCATTGTCTAGGAGATCATCACAGCGTACCCAAACTCTTCAGCTACTTGTAAGTTGCTTCCACCCCGCAGCCGTTTGCCACCTGCATCATTGCAAGCTGCTATTCTCCAACGCCCCGTACCCACGTTTGCCATCAGCTAATAGGTATTAGTGTCAGAATGAGTTTCGGCGGATCCGATGGTGGTAGAGGTCGTGGTAGAGGCGGTGGCAGATATGGTGGCAGAGGCGGTGGTGTCGGCGGTGGTTTCGGCGGTGAAGGTGGCGGTGGGTTCGGCGGCGGGGGCCACAATCCTTGCCCCCTCTGCGGCAACCGCCACCATCCCGGCCAGACCTGCTGGCCCCTCTGTGCCTTTTGCGGGCAGAGACACCATGCAAGGTCCGTGTGCGAGCCGAGGCAGTGGCAGCAGCAGCAGCAACAGCAGCAGCGCCAGGAACGGCAGCAACAGACTGGCTATGCGGGTGGTCATCAAGGCGCCCTGAGGGATCTTGTGCTTGGATTTGCCCAGCAGCAGCAAGCCGAGAATGAGGTGCTCCGGGCAACCGTCGATGCTCTTCAAACTCGGTTCAATGCTTTTGAAACTCGGTTCATTGCTTTTGCAACTCGGGTCAATGCTGCTATGGCGTCCCCGCTCGCTCTCAGAGCGAGCACCCAGCATGGTACTACCCTAGCGGCAACGCAGGGTGTGCAGACCGCTGGGGGAATAACAGGCCTAAAGCGGCCAAGGGAGCAAGACGCTGGCGCTGATGCGACCGGAGACCTTGAGGCCACTGGTCAGCTCGCCCCGTCCAAGAAGCGCAAGCACAGGGGATCTAGGGGGAAGAAGCCTGCTGTCGAAGGTGCAGAAAGCATCAAAGGCGAGGGCGAGGGCGAGGGCGAGGGCGAGGGCGAGGGCGAGGGCGAGGGCAAGGATGAGGATGAGGGCGTGGGCGAGGGAGAGGATGAGACCATGGCAAACGATGTCCTTGGTCCCGTCCGCCCCCCAAAGGCCAAGCCTCTCCTCTTTTCCGCCCCCTTCACCCGTGTTATGGAGGACGCTCCCCTGCCCCCTGCCTCTCTTCCTTTCGCTCTCCGCGGTCCTGCACCCGTTGCGCCTCGCCGTCTCGCTCCCCTCGCGCCCGCTCCCATCGCGCCCGCAGCTCTCGGCACCACGGTGCCGTCTCAGCAGCAGGCGTCGGTGAGGCGGTTCTCTGGTTTCGAGTTTACGGTGAACGCGCTGGTGACAGCTGCGACGCCGGCACAGGGGCTCGATGCAGGGCGTGCGGCGATCGTACAGCAGGCTGCTGACTACCTCGCGGCATTGGGCTCACTTGAGCAACGCGGCTACGCCCGCCGAGCAGAGAACAATGGGCATGACCCCGTGACCCAGCTCCTGAATGAGTGGGAGGGGGCTGAAGGCGAGCAGGCGGAGGCAGCGAAGGCTCCGCTCCCTGACGATGACGATCTCTACGATTTCCGGTTTTGAAGTACGCTCCTTGTGGAAACAAAATGCCGGGGTTGCTGGGCGTGCTGGACAATTGACTGGTCTTTCAAAAGACAGGTGTCCTTGTCAACGAGTTCCTGCGTATGGATTGTTGTTTGGCTTTTGAGCTTTCCTGTTGTCATCAATGGTATTTGGGAGTTCTGTTGTAGAGCTTAGCAAATGCAATTCGTTAGCTGGTCCAACTTGATTGACTGCTTGAACGTGATTGTAAAACGCTGTGATGCACACTCTAGGCCCTTTTCCTCGTTCGCCAATGAGCCCTGTAGTTGTTGCGAGAACGATCTACAATCTCCTTCTATGTTCGCTCTAGTCGAGGGTATTTGCAAAGCAATCGACATTCCTCGTTCGCCATTGATCCCTGAAAGCATGCGCGCGTCGCTACAGCAGATTACCGACAATGAAACAACAGCTAGCCTGCCTGGTAGCTCCTTCCTCTCAAGAATCGCGACGCATCAACTACCCTTGTCACATTGCGCATCTCTACCTTCCATTCGACATTCAATCAAGCAGCGCATTACCCAGCAATACATCGACAGAACTGGTGAAGACACACCTCCCGACCTTTCCTCCAACAACGTCTAACTTGGAAGATCGAGCAGCATCTACACAACGCAGCAGCCTCAATCATTCACGAGAATGCTTCAACCTACCTGCTCTCTCTCTTCTAAGCATACGTCACCTCTTCGAGACGTCGATAACAATCTCCCCAAGAAGTAAAGATGTCGTGCAGGTACGCGAGCAATTAAAGGGATCATGACAACGACTAACATGATGTAATACAGCCTCTACCCCAGTATCCCAATCATTCGTGCTTATATTGTCAATGTGTCCTCGATTCGATGAACTCATCACTGAGCGTTGATGGAACGAACATCGAGCTAGGCAATGACTATCTTGGGCTCCAACCTTAGAGACTATCATTCGAGTCAAGGCAGCATTAAGAAAGCATGGAAGGTCGAAGCGTCTCTCGATATTCGTGACGAACCCTCGGATACACACCTGGGAACCTAGCGTGTTGGAGATTTTTACACTAATAGTTGACTCACGTCAGTCCTGTTGCGAGCGATAAGCTTGAAGTACTTCACGAGTCTATTGCTGGCGAACGTGAGAGGAAGTTATGCACTACACTACTACGATCGAGCTCTTTAAATTCTTTTGATATTAACTACATCTTTAAGTCTACTTCACAACTCTATTTAATCACAATAGTAATAATGAATCTAGACAACGAGAGACGAAGCAACTTCATTATTTTCTTCGCTTTAGATTAGGGTCGAATCTATAGACGATCAATTTTAGTCACAACTTCTTTAAGATTGTTCGCTATTACACTTAAACGAAATAGAATTCAAGATAATGATACTCGATTACGATGTAATTCTTCTTAAGATCTATTTAAGAACGTTGTTCGAGTTCGATCAAGCTTGCAATATTAAATCTATTATGAGTGCGAAACTATTAATGCAAAGTTGTACAATCATTTTCTTATTAGTTATCGATCATAGATTCATTGTTTTTCTTGTATTTATTATAGCTTTATTAAAGATCTCTTGCGCAAAGCACTTCGTATACTAGAAAATCAATTGTTCTTCTTTAATCTTTTATCGCATATTCTTAGAATTGCATTTATCGAAAGCTAGTTCTTTATATTGACGCAATCTACATTAACTTGTTACATTGTTTAACGAACGTAAAAGAACAACATAAGCTTAAATCTATCTATACAACGCTATTAACGTAAATAGAAATAGAACGAGAAACGAATTAACTTGTCTTAGATTTTCGCTTCTTTAATAGACTTAAAGGCTCACACAATTAAAACATAGCAAAAACATTAACAAGTATAATTGCGACTAGCAAGTTAAGACGCGAAGAACGTCATTTAAGTGTTTTCTAACCTTGCTCGCTCTCAATAACAAAGCTAAGAAGGATGCGAATAAGGAATGCGAATCGTCGAAGCCATTTATCGCAGCCCGACATGGGGACATCTTAGGGTTAGGGTTAGGGTTAGGGTTAGGGTTAGGGTTAGGGTTAGGGTTAGGGTTAGGGTTAGGGTTAGGGTTAGGGTTAGGGTTAGGGTTAGGGTTAGGGTTAGGGTTAGGGTT
>JAABUO010000524.1_pt1 | contig 72391 bp, 77 predicted proteins | sample 5559291 | NCBI WGS metagenome assembly JAABUO01 (sample SAMN10711878, study PRJNA513372) | rock metagenome | isolation source: Antarctica rocks | place: Antarctica: Victoria Land, Finger Mt sud
AACGATAAGGGGGCTTTGTTGACATTGTTTCTATTTACAAAAAATAACCTTTTGACGGAACCTTACCGAATCTGGTTAGCGTTAACCTTAAAAATTAACCGAATCCTAACAGCGGTTAAAGGGATAGTACTGGAATAGCGGCTTATTCTGATCGTTGGTTGCCAAGTGTTACATCAGGTGACCCAACATCAAAATTTTTCGACCCCGCACTATGTTTTTGGCTGCGTCGACCCGTGTAAGTCGTTTTCTTCCGTTCAAACTACCATCGTTCCTTTTTCTTTCGCTTAAACTACCATCCTGATTTTTACAGTTCATTGAAGTCGTTGTACGTACATCAGATGACCGAAGATCACCTGACCGACGATTGAAATTTTCTTACCTGTTTACCCGTACATACCTGTATACTCCCATTACCTACCTGCATCTGTCGTTATCTTCATTGTACGCGTATATATCAATCTTTATCTCTTTTTACGATCGTTTTTCATGTCTCAACGCACCTGTACTCACTGTGCTCATAATCGTCTCGTTCATGAATTCTTCGATTCTAATTCAACGCATGTCTTGAATCTTTGTTCATTTCTGTTTACCGATTTACCTGTTTATTCATACACACTGTATGCTTCGTACATGCTTCATAGCACATGCTAATTAGTTCAATAGAAAGCACTCTTCATGACTCGATATCAAACTCCCTATCAAACTCTCTACCAAACGCCCTACCGAATTCCCTACGAAACGCTCTACCAAACTCCCTACCAAACTCTCTATCGAGCTTACCTGTACATACTGTATGCTTCGTACATGCTAATTAGCTCGATAGAAAGCACCCTTTATGGCTCGATATCAAACTTCCTACCAAACTCCCTATCAAACTCCCTATCAAACGCCCTATCGAATTGTTATGAAGAAGAGCTTGGAATAACGATAACGGATTCTCTACATCCCATTGACTTTCTCATTGACTTCCCCATTGGCTTCCCCATTGGCTTCCCCATTAACTTTCTCATTGGCTTCCGATAGACCACATATGAAGCACTGGATAGGCCACATATGGAGCACTGGGTACGTCACATATGAAGCACTGAATACGTCACATATGGAGCACTGGGTAGGCCACATATGAAGCACTGGGTACGTCACATATGAAGCACTGAATATACCACATATGGAGCACTGGGTACGTCACATATGAAGCACTGAATATACCACATATGGAGCACTGAATACGTCACATACGAAGCATTGAATATACTACATATGAAGCATCGGAAGGGCAGGTTGATTTTACAAATCTGTTTCTTATTTTGCACTTTTAGGAGATTCGCCACTAAATTTGGTGGGGCTCTCGGCAAATTCTAAAAAACGGCACAGGTTTTGCAATCAACGATACCTAATTAAAAAGACGTAGTGCAAAGCAGTTTCCATCGGAAATGGCGATCCCCTCGTGCATTGTGTGGGGATAATGGAGATATCCTATTCGATGAGAGCTTTGAGATAATAATTCTTTTCTCTATGACCCGCGCCATAAAAATAGCTCAACTTGATGGGATCTGCCTGCAAATCTTCGATGACTGTCTAGCTCAGTTAGCAGGACACTCTATCCTATAACATCTTCCATTTGCAACGCAGGCATTCAGACAAATCGACAAGAGTCAGATAGGAAAGGTCATCGATGTTAAGTAACCAACCTGACTTTGAGACAGGGTTATGTTGCCCTTGAGAAGCTTTTTACTTTTCAATGTACTATCGAGGACCCAGTAGACATTCAATGTATTGTCATCTGACAGCTTACCCATGTGTAGCCCGAAGCTGCGTACGGTTACCAGCTATGCACTGAATCCCACACAATCGCGGATAAACCCAGCTGAAGTAACCCTTCTCAATCGTGTTGTCTACCTCAATCACCAAATATCATGATTTAACCACCACTTAGAGTCGATTTGATTGCTGTCCCTGGCTACTGCGGTTTAAACCTCCGCCCTGTCGGGCCAATCTTTGCACTATCGAAATCTTCACCTCTTTATCTGTTACCTTCCTACATACTTCGTATCTAATTACCATATACATAGAGTACACGCGCTCAGCTACAGTCATACGCGAACATATATTAGAGGCCAACGACTTCTCATGATCTAGTCGCCACTATCTTCAAAAACACCTGTTACTTGAAATGGTTCTGGCAAAGTAGTCCCAACAAGCAACGACTGCCCCCTACCAGCTTCTTGAGATCGCTTTACCTAACGCATGGTCGTCAGAATCATTGACGCATTGCGCAAGGAACCACTTCCGGGATCTATGGTGATGTATCAATGCTTATCTTGGCCCACAACACAAACCGTATGGGACCTTTTTGGCCCCATACAAAAGCCGGAACGTTCGGGGCCAAAGGCTTGAGCCTTATGAGGCATCGATGTCAAGATCTGGAGCGCTGAATTGGAGACGGAAACGATCTACAGTATCATGATCTTAGGGCCACCTGGGTATTGGGGCCATCCAGAAGATTCAGCCCCAAAGCCGGATCAAGAAGTTTTTGACGACAGCTCCTCTCATCTGTTTCAGAAGAAGTGTCAAGTCCTGCGTATAGGAAGAAATCCAATGACTATACTCCACCGAAAGGCAACGTGCCTGGTTGAACCAATCTCAACTCGCTTAAGAGTCAATCTCGATACATTCATGGCTGCACGAGCTCATTCCCGACTGTCCTTTCGTCCAAAGATTTCGTCTACTCTTTGCCTATAATCTTCTTAATGACGAGATATGTACAGGATTGACCTTCTTGTACACAGACTAAGCCTTCTTCCATTCGCATGTAGTGTAGTCCTGCTATCATCTGTTCTGGAAGGTTGAAAACTAGTTTGAACTCGATTCTAGTCTATATAGAATGCTGATCCGCTGGTTATACAAATCTTTTTCTAAAGAACGTGCTATTTCCTTCACCCAGTAGCATTTTCTTCCAACGCTCTTTTCAAATTCATACCCTACTAGTCTCGAAACCAGCACACTTCTTACGAGTGTATCCAAATCCGGTACTTTCAGCTCCATCTGCAGCAGCACGCTTACACCAAGTATCAGCTCGGCATCAGTTTCAAGCTCAGCTCCGCCCTCTGCTACTGACGTATGTCCATCGGTGAAATCGATTTTTGGCGCAGACTGCAGCAACGTTAACGTCTGCTGCCCTCCATTGGCCTGCGACGCTTCCACCAACACTTGTGTATCTCAAAATGGCGACACGTCTTCTTCGTCGAGTGGCACCTCTTCAACTACATCGAGCACTTCGACTTCGGCCGCAGACCCCTCCGCCTCGCCTACTTGTCCATCTGAGAAATCTGCAGCGGCTTCAATATCTGTTGCTCTCCATTAGTTTGTGATGCGTCTACCAATACTTGTGTGTCTCCAGAAGGCAACACTTCTTCGCCGAGTGGTACCACTCCTACTACTTCGAGTACTTCGACTTTGGCTGTAGACCCTTTAGCCTCGCCAACATGTCCATCTCACAAGTCTGTCGTCGGTGCAGATTGCAGTAACGTGAATATTAGCTGCAGCCCACTGGCTTGCGGTGCGTCGACAAATACCTGCACGACTACGGGCTGAATGACTTACTTGCGACAATGTCTAAGAGACTCGTGCGTATAAGGGAGCCGAGGGGGGGGAATGACATATTAGTAGTGACGCGCCCGAAAAGGTTAGGGTTCGCTTCAATGGACGTCCTTTGACCTCTGAATGTATATTAGATATATTAGCTAGGAAGTAGACGAAGGGTTAATGGAAGTCAGGATCAGCCATTTTAAACTCGTTTTCACTTCATGTCTGCATTCTGTACACATGTACAACGGTCTCTTCATTAAGTAGTAACACCATTACCATTGACTTGAACATCATCTTGGTATATGAGGGTCAGATGGAGCATATGAATATAGGTATTGTTCCCTGTTTTCACGAGTAGACATCTTAAAGCGAATGAGGAAAACAAGTTCCCCACCTTCCGTGAACATCTACACAGCTTCAAAGATTGTGCGACTAACGATATCACAATGTTTCCTCGAGACCCACGTGAATACTATCTCCTCGTCGCAGGGTGTAAAGCCGTAGGCAGACGGGCTTTCATCGATCAAATAATTTTTGGAGTGTTCATCACGGGCTACGATCCGACTGGGGAGGACCACACCCGCAAGCTGTGCACCATCGACAACGAAGCCGCGCTCCTATATCTCCACCCTGTGTCTATAGATGGTATGATCGTGTCAACGGACATCTTGGGACAACAGATACGCAAAGGGCCAAGTGTCTTAATACTCTACTCCCTTACATCACGAGCGTCGTTCGATGATACCACAAACATACATTCGTGCTGCTGCCAGATGTGGCCACGGTCAGTTATCATGCTTGTGGGAACTAAGAGCGACTTGGAATGCGAGCGGCAGGTATCCAGGGAAGAAGGGGAGGCGGTGGCCAGATCATGGAAGTGCGGATTTGCGGAAGTATCTTCCAAAGATGGGGTTAACGTTGAGGAGACGGTATATGATGCTGTCAGGATCATAAGAAAGAGGCATACTGAAGAGGTTGTTTCGAACATGGAGGGCATAGAAAGGTCTAAAAGTGAAGTGGAGAAGATCAGTAAGAAGAGCAAGACGGCTCGGAAAAGGAAATGCATCATTATGTAAACCTTCTCTCTGAATAAGTATGTACTACCTAATAGCTTCTTCGCAACAAAATTAAATCGAATATGCGATTGCTGATTTTGAAAAGTTTTCGCTCACAGATCCCTTCAAATTCGGTTAACATATAAATGTTGCGTTATTCAAAGGCGAAATATCAGCGCGACATCTTCTAGATGTTTTATCACAGGAGAAACATACCAAAAAATGTCGGTTGAAGTGGAAATTCATTGAGACATACAGGCAGTCGCGCAGCATCTCATGCCATCTCATCTTCGTCCTCTATCTTGACTAGTAAGTCGATTGGTCCTCAACAAGTTTTGATATGTGGTTTCTTTCCTTCAATGTCCACCTTATCTTCAACGAGCACTTGGCTTATAAAGCTGATTTCATTGGCATTCATCAAGTTTTCTGAGAGTTGAGTTGTGACGAAACAAATCGCTCTGGAACATAGGGACGAACAACATTACAGGCTGACAAGTTGCAAAAAAGCAGATTGCAATTTGTAAGCCTACGGCAGAAGTCTGCGCATAAACACTATATTCAACCTGGATTAACAATCATCTCATCTTCTAATCGATTTAATGAAGCGTTCCTAGCAGTGGGAAGTTCACTTTCAGTACAGTAGAAAGGCTGGGCATTATTTGCGCCGCTCTGTAGGTTTTATTGCGGCCAGGATCGAAGAGAAGGGAAATCAAGATTGATCGCTACAAAAGATGTCATCCGCTCTTGAAATCACAATAAAACATACCACTGAACAATATTTCAATATAGTCAGCCATGCTGCGATGAATACTGATCGACAGGGAGAAATTGTTATTTCCCTCATGGTATTCAAGAGGGTTAGATAGGATCTCATTACTTCACGCAGTGTGTATGGTTTCTTAAGGCTAATATGTCGCGTGCTTGAACAGATCTCGAGGTAAGCTATGAAAAAAACCTATACGGCCTCCTCTTGTTCTAATCTCATCCTTTAGCTTGCCGCCGACCAGCCAGCTCAAACTCCCGAAAGTCCAGTGTGGACAAATCGCAATCATTGGCGTAATGCGAGGATGCCATTCCTATTATCAAGCTGTAACGGTTCCTTGAAGTAGAGATAACACACTGTGCAATTCGTGGTCATGTCTTTATACAAGCCAATACTTGGGTATACAATCATAGCAATAATCGTGTTCGATCTTCTTGCTGCGAAGATGGAAACCTAGGGGCGAATCTTTTCTCTCTCTATCATCTTGCGCCGATAATCCTTCATTTTACTATCGCTCTAAGTCCCTGAATTTTTCAAATTCCCGTTCCCTATTGATCTTTCACGCTCATTTCAATATCCTCCGTTGCCCCGAGTAGCCGTTTGCACTCCAATGTATCTTAGCCCAGCTCGCCAATGTGGGAAGGGCACCTCTCAATGCTTTGAATGTAACTGGTAAAGCTCCCCGTGCAAGGACCGCTCGATGGTGCCCCGGTGCCGACGATGATTGCCTAGGCGGAACGGATAAGGAAGAGAGCCATGAAGGAAAGACTACCTTCAAGGTTGCATAGCTTTGTGGTGGATGAGTGCGATGGTGGCTATTTAGGATATAGTGAAGTTAATGAGCTAGAGTGAGATACTGGGTAGCTGAGATTCAGTAAACTGACTTGATCTGAGCTTGACTGTTATGTTTTACATTGCAATGAGCGCTCGAGTGGCCCTATGTACTTCCACGGTGAGATACTCGCACCCATAGGATTTCGCTAACAGTCTGAGTATACGTTCCCAACCAGCATCCTCGTATCAACAATCGGACCAATGTAGGCTGAGTGAAAACAAATAAGCCTGGCTGTAGATTTCTTCGACCGCGCGAGTAGCGAATCGAAGTTCAAAGGAGACACATACATCGTGCTGGAATACTGGAATAATTGTACTTTCTAAATGTAAAGAACGTATAGTAAATTCTATGTCGCACTAACAGAGTCTTACTCATCAGAAACATTTATTCGAGGCCTATGATGTGTAAATGGTTAGGATCATGCAGTAAGACGGATTCAAGATCATTGAGTTCTGAGATTGACTGCCGGACAAGGCCGAAGCGTAGATGGCTGATTCGAGTCAAGCTAGGGGAGATTTTGGCGGCTGGTCTACACAACGACGAATGGTGTTCCAGATCTGAGGCTGCCTGGATACCAACTCGCTGCGTTTGCGTAGAGGAATGTGTGGTGGAGATGATCTCAGTGTTCCCAGGGTTATTACGCATGATCGAGGAAGATACTGAAGCCATAGGATGTCAAATTGCTAGATTGCAGCTTGTGCGGGCAGCTGTAGGCTGACATTCACGTTGGCTCATTCCATTTGAGGTGGAAAGAGTTATGAATAACGACTTGTATTGAGGCTGCCCTAACCCTCTTACAATGTTAGTGTTGCAAAATTGAGATAAGAGGACGTTCGACAGAACGATGGGGATCAAGAGGCACATACAAACACCCTCATGCGTGGTGATCATGCTTCTTAATTGGAAAGATCAGAGTTATGTTACATTCGCAACTTGCAATACAGGCAGTGAAGTTCCTGCTTAATTAGTGAGCGAATGAATACTCGTATAAGTAAGGGATGGCGTAGGGCTAAAGCTAAGTGGCTACGCCTATTCGCAGTTCTGAAAAGATACATCGACTCGCCCGCACTCACCACCATATCATCCTGTCGATTCAGGTTCGGGGTGACCTAGCTACACTTGCCGGCTGGTGCATAACAGATTCAAGGAAGTGTACTGGCTACTTGGCCGCACCTACGGTTAGCACTAAGTAGTAGAAGTCCAAGTGGCATCTAAAGAAAGACGAAACAGGCGGACAGCCGAGAGAAGATCTGGGTCAGGCGTTTTTAGGGTCGGCCTTCCTCTCTTCTTTCGGTAACACAGCACGCGTCCCGGAGGAAGTGGCAAAGCGCACGAATCAAAGATCGGACCGACCGCTGCCACACGAGATGTTAAGGCTCATTGTCTTGAAATATTCGTTAATTCTCTGTTATTACGAGAGTGAGGAGTCATACTTCGAATAGCTGATGATCAAGGGGTTGGTGGCTAATGAAGATAATTCGAGCTACTCGATACTGTGGTACAAATCCATATTCGCCTAACCAATGCTACCTGGCAAGAGCAGAACCGAACACCCACTGTCTAGAACAGTCCTTTCAAAGTCCGCATCGGTAAACTGCTTAGAGTCTTCTTCTCAGTTACTACCGGGTCAAGGTCGAAGGCCCGCATTCCTGTCATCAAGTCCATTTCGTGTCCTCGAATGTAGAAACCACCCGCTCCTTTGGTCTTGATCTTCCATCCTATGTAGAGAGCGATAACTATGGGTGCGGCGAGGTAGTTCTCGAAGAAGGACTGTACGTTTGGTGGTTTATGAATAGGCTTTAACGTTGAGATTAGCATGATGCTTGACTTGAGATTGCTGGGTGGTCGTAGAAAACGGGCAACACTTACGAATAGCGAGGTATAGAATGTCGCAAGGAGCGCGATCATGTTGAGGACGAATCCACAGTAGCTACCAATAACACCGAAGCTGGCCCGGTATGGCAATTCATCCAAGGTGTGGCCTTGAACCTTCCAGCCATGACGGAAACGAATATGGGAAAGACAGATACTGGCCCATACAAAGAAGTATGCAAGACCAGACAGCGATAAAAGCCAGGTGAAGACAGTCGATCCAACCTTGGCCTCGTTGATGAAAGCAAGTAAACCAAACAACAGCTGGATTGCAATACAGGCAAGCGGGCGTCCCTTTTTGTCAATCTTGGCCAAAAATTTGGGCCCCATGCCAGAGGCCGCGAGGGCTTGCATGGTACGCGTTGAAGCGAAAGTGCAGGAGTTGGCTACACTGATGACGGAGATAGTGATGACAGCGTTGAAAACTGACGGTAGGCCCTTGATACCGGCTATCTTGATTGCCAACACAAACGGAGACGCTTTTGTGTCAGCTCCGGAAGAGCCGAGCAGCTGGTCCGAGTCGGAAGGGACAATCAATCCGACAATGAAGAGACTGATCACGTAGAAGAAAGTGATTCGCCAGAAAACTTGCTTGGTGGCCTTGGGAAGCGACTTTCGTGGATCAGCGGCCTCGGCGGCAGCAAGACCGACAAGCTCTGTACCTCCAAAGGCGAAAGCAGCAGTCACGAAGACAGAGCAGAAGCCTTTGAAGCCATTGCGGAACGCGCCAGGATCGTGCCAGTAGTGAGCCCCGATATAGCCACGGGGGTCCGTGGAAACACCACCAGTATCAATAACAATACCCATGATAATGAAGCCAATAATGGCAGTAACTTTGATGACACCGAGAATGAATTCGACTAGTCTTATTATTAGTCCTTTGACTGATTCAAACGATGAGGGTTCAAGAGAAGCCGTGTTGGAACCAACCTTCACCATATCCACGGACTCCAAAGAATTGAATTCCGACCAAGAAAAGCAGGAATATCGTAATCCAAATGCCTACGTTGAGGTCTGTACGCCAGAATTCGATGGTGATACCGGCGGCAGTAAGTTCGAAGGGCAGGACTACGAGCCATGAAAGGGCATAATCCCAGCCCATCGCAAACCCCCTATTTTAACTCCATCGTCAGGCAAGACTCGAGAAAAGAACAACATGTATAAGGGAAGATTTTCGGGTATGCGTACCAGGCGGGATCGAGGAATCGAACCGCATATTGGTAGAACGCGCCATTGACCGGATACAAAACAGCGAGTTCTCCAAGGGCTTGCACAGTGAATAGTAACATGGTACCCACGATCATGAATCCGATTAACTAAAGAGTCAGGATCAGCAAAGCCGTCGCAGGCGGAAGGAGAAGCCAAGAATGGCTCGCTCTTCGAGAGCGACGTACCACACTGGCGGGACCACCGGCTTGAAATGCGCTTCCCGATCCAACGAACAGGCCAGCACCAATGGAACCACCTGAGGTAAATTAGAAGTCAACCTTTTCATCTTGTCGCATTCTTGCGACATCGTGAAGAGGAGCATACCGATGGCAATCATCTGCATGTGGCGACCCTGGAGGGCTCGTGTGAGACCCCCACTCGCGGGCTGCGACTCGACATCATCGGAACCGTGGGACCTATACTCGACGTCCTCGGCGGGCATCTTCTCTTTGATGTCCTCCATGATGGATGGTTATACCACGAACAATGCGACGTAGCGCAGATAATACAAGTGCCAGTAAGACGGAAATATACAAGGACAGGAAGGAAAGAAAGAAATGGGGGAAATGGAAGGGTTAAGAGAGATGGACGAAGGGCGCTCATCCTTCTCCCGTGCCCATGGTCCGACTAGATGATAAGCATGTCCGAAGGACCCATGACAGATAACCTAAAAGGCGCACCATTGGAAACGTGGCCAATGGCATGTCGTGTATTCTGGGGCGGGTCATGGTGTGCAGTACTGATTACGGAGCTACTGCTACTACGGAGTACGGGCTCATGCTACGACGGCCTAGATGACCTGGAACAGTCCATTTTACGTATGCGACCCAAAGGATTTCCAAATCCCCGGATGCACTGAGCACTGCACGGGTAGCGACCTCGCTGGTGAGACACATATTACTCCGTACTGGAAGCCTTCTATGGGAAGACACAGAAACGCCTATGATTGAGCCTCACCTTATCCCGTTTGCGCATAGATCGCGCTTGTACTTGGTCAAAGCGACCGGCAAGGCATTTCAATGCCAATTAAACCACTGCGATGATAACAGACTTTTAAACAACTATCAGAAACTGCAATCTGAACTGCTTATTGAAAAACAATGCCATTCGGATACTGAGAGCTTGGAGATGCTCAAAGTACTAATGGATGGCTCATGCTAATATTTCCTCCAAAATCCCAACAGGGTTTTGGACTTTGATGGCTGTCACTCTGCATGAAAAGACCCCCACTTCCGCATGGCAAAATCGATTTAATGTGGTTGCCTGCCATACATAATACATGAGATTCCCCCTTTCGCGAAAATGTCGCTCAAATCATATTTCGAGGGCTTTTTCGCTTTGTTCTAGCATCCTCAGACTCCAGCAGCGAACGCTGACCCAACCTGAAGAAGAACGTTACCACAGAAGGGCCGCACCCGGTAGCAGCAACCATGCCCCCAACTCGCCAACGCCAGACGGCCGACGCCCTCCTCGCTGCCTTTAATGCCATGGACGTCCCCGTCATCCTCGCCCTCCGCAGCCCCACCCTGCATCCGCCAGATCCTCCCCGCATCCACTAACGTCTCCAACCAAAACAACGACGCCTTCGCACAGCACCTCTACTCGATGCTCAAAATCCTCCAAAACTTCGAGCTCACGTGCTATGAATTCGTCGAGGATGTTGCCGCGCGCAAGATTGTCATGTGGCTAAGGGCGAGGGCGGATACGATAGTAGGGGAGTATGTGAGCGAGTACATGTGGACGTTGGAGTTTGATGAGGCGGGGAAGAAGATTGTGTGGCAGAAGGAATATGTGGATTCGGCGGTGATGAGGGATTTTTGGCCGAAGGTGAGGGAGAGTGTGAAGAAGGCGGGGGAGTGACTGTGGAGAGGGTATTTGAATCGAAGCATCTAGGGCTGGGTTGAGTACACCTCATACAATTTTTCAGCACAAATACGTTCAATCATTTCACAATGCATGCAATCGGTTCAAAATGCTCCAACGCCATCCCGGAGCTTTCCCAAAGTATACACTCATCATCTGGGAGCATATTCATCTTCGCCCAGAGACGATTCCCGCTCGACACTTCGAAGAACCCTTTATCCCCAAGCGCATACAAGATCAAAGGCGGGGACTCAACAGTTGTTCCCAAAAAACCAAAAAGGTCAGCACCAAGTCCTCATCAACGAGAACAAGCTATCATGCAAGAAAGCCAGAAGCTCCTACAGACCTCGTAGCGAAATACTAAGTTCCGAGCCAGTGTTTCGCTTTAGCAAACAACTAACTCCCTAATCAGACAGTATCATTCTTCATCTCAATTTACACGCCTGCTCGAAGTCGTGATGAATGAGTGCCACCACCGCCCGTCTTAAACAATCTGCATAGGATGCGCAGCTGCGCACAGAACTTGCTCGATGGTGTGATATGCTAGGAATGCCGGTGATACCACTGCATCTACGCACAGTGAGAGTATCGGATCATCATAATGCATAGGGAGTCAATACAGCGCCAACCTACAACATGACACACTCGTTAGTAGGAAAGATCGCCATCATCACTGGTGATCTGGATATGTCGGAGCAGCGATAGAGATCGGGTTTGCAAAGCGTAGGGCAGCTGGCGTATGTGCGCTCCTTCCAAGGACCCGTCTGCATCTGAAGTGTCCACCAGGTTGCCTATAGCCTATATCATCAACGCTGCTGCTTCAGATAAGACCCAAGAGTATGGCGCCAATGCCATTGCTATCAAGCAGAACTGGGGGATCTTGAGGCGCCGAAGAGATCAGTGAAAGAAAACGCCGAAGGACGCTGGACTGGTGCGGTTGAATATCTTCGGTAAGTCCATTGAACCGAACAAGAGCCACGAGCCAAGCCCGCTGTAGCATTGCTTTGATTCAACACTGGGGGACTGCCGTTCTGGGCCCCTCCGCGAACGCAACGATAGACGACTTCGCCACCAACTTCGACTTAAACATCCGCGGCCCAATCTTCATGGCTCAAGCCGTTTTACCAGTAATCCGGCGGAGAGGCCGCATCAAATTCTCCCCCCGCGCTGCGGAGAATCCCCAAGGTGATCCATACACGTACTATGCCGCGTCAAAGGCCGCATAGCACAGTGTTACTAGGAGCCTCGCGTGGCAGTTTGCTGCGCCGTTGGGAACCACTGCCAACACGGTGATGCCAGGGCCTGCCGAGACTGGTAAGTTGAGCTGGTTGTGGTGCAATTTTTTGAGCTGATAGGTGTATATTTGATGGGAGTCGTTGCTGAAATATATGTTGAGCCGATGAAGCAATCTGCCATGGCGGACAAGAGGTTTGATGCTCTCAGTGGCCTCGCTCATATTGAGCCATTTATTGCAGAACATAGAAGGCGTTGGACCAATGGGGATACCTTTTCTACGACTGGTTGCGGGTGGATGCAATAGCGCAAGGCTCGGCGTATTTAGGACAGTAGAGCACGCATCCGAGTCTGGACGGCCTTCTTTACTTCTATATTCTCTTCTTTTACTGCTAGGGCCATCGGAGAGAAATCGCAAGGAATTGCGAGTATTATTTTTTTAAGGGCAAGTATGTACTCGCCAGCTCTCTGTACTACCTTAGAAGGCGTCGTCCCAGTAGAGGAGGAGCTGCAGATCAGAAACTCCCTGCATCACAGATGCCCATGGCATTTTCGCGCGAATGGCTCGAAGTTTGGTGGTTCCTGCGGGGAATCGTCGAAAGCCAAGTATAACGCTTCCTTTAGTTCATAGCTTGTTGCCGGTTCTTGATATCTCGGTTTTCGTTGTTTTTGCGGGGTATAGCATCGCAGGAAGGCGTGGAGAAAGTGCCAGAACAGACGCAGTAGTGGAAAGACATCGATGATCTTCAAATTTTGTGTTAGTAGCTTGACTGGTGTCTCGCTCTTATCTTGACCGTTATTTTTTTGTTGAGTTTTAGCGAACAGTAGTCCCAAGTGTATCATCTAATAGCAACACATTTGGTGAATGACTCGCCTCTCAGCATTATCCAGAGTTAGCTGTGCCTCCATCGACGTTGTTCGGGTCAAGGAAAGTTAGCCCAATACAGTGTGCATGTAAACGATAATGTGTGCACATTTGTAGAAAATACTTTGATATGGTACAAACCCAGAAGGCAAACAAGAAGCCTCTTCTCGACAATGCCGAGACAGAATATCATTCCTAATGAGTATTGCTAGTTAACTCGGAAACCAGATACACCATGTCTGGAACACGTCCTCCGATAACAAACGCTATCAAGACATGACAACCTTGTAGACTGTGGAAGTGGGTTTGGGGATTAGCCAGTGCGAGTATTCTTTTCCTTGCGTGCGATTTCCTCCTCCGCCTCCAGAATAACTTTAAGCGGGATGGTTTTCCAGTCATGCCGTGTGGTAGAGACCGTACGGAATGCCTTGTCTTTCGGAAACACATGCATATGGAGATGGCCGACGGAAGCATCTGGGAATGGATGGAATCCATATACGAAATCATCCGGCTTGAGAGTTTTGAACGCGTCTGACATTCCAATAAATGTGTCCCGTACGTTTGGAAGAAGGCGGTTAAACTTATCGAGTGTGTCCTGGTTTGCGGCAAGCGTGTTATTCCGACTCTCGACAACGTCTTCTACACGAGCGAGAATCTTGTCGGCGCCACCATGCTCCCAGAACTCGACAAAATGCTTTTGCAATTCCTTCAGCATGGCACTACTATCTCTGGTGGCATCGGGGTCGACAATGTTGAGAATGCGCTCCTTGGGGATGACAAGTGTGTGAGCAAATGCCTGGCCTTCTGCTGTGTTTTTGCCGGGTTGATAATCAGCGTTCAACCATTCGGGGTATTGGCGTCGGTCGTAGCTTTCTCTGTTCACCAAAATATAAGACTTGTCTGATTCACTAAGGATAAGCTTTTTGCTGTGGGTTTTGTAGTCCTAGGAGTTGCATAAGCCATAACGAAACTTGGCGGTGTCTTTGGGCAGACCCACGGAGAAGAAAGTATCTGATTTAGCATAGGGTCTCTCACCAACCGTAACTCCTTCAAGGCTCCGAGGAATGAATCCTTGTTTCCTATCTCAGGTGTGCAAATAAGCCAGGTGCACGAGCAAAATAAACTCCTACCATGCCACTGATCTCTCAGGGCAAAGTGAGGCTGCTTACAAGTTCGGATATTCATAATCGTTGTTACCAGACTTCCATTGCTTGAGCTCCTCCATGTAAATTGGGTTGTTTCGGAATCCATTACGCTTTTCGATATAGAGCTTTTTGTGGGCATCATCATTGTCCAGAGCACTGATCTGCACTGGCGTGTCTGTCATGTCTACCAGCCAAGCAATAGTCAGGACTAGGCCGCAGATAGCAAGTACACGAAAGGCCTTGAGTTGGGTCGATATTCCACTGAAACTGAAATCAAAGGGACTCAACAATGCTGCACTGGGATAAGCGGCTTGCAGGTACTGAAAAAGGATTATGGTTGACAAAATAGATAGAAACGTGTAACAAGTCCGGTCCAGAAACATATGTAAAGGTTGTGGATGTGAGAAAAAAATGGCATTTCTGGGCTTTCGGTGAGCCTTTATGAACCAGAGCAAGCTCGCTTTGGCATTTGTGAAGTTGGGTCAACGCCGACATTCACTTCCCAATGACTCTTCGAGGTATGAATGTAATAAGGAGCCCACAAGTTTCAAGTGATGGAGCACAAGGTCTGAGTGTTGTGTGATCTCTTGTTGTGCAACCGTTTGCGGCGAAACATGGCATCGAAATGAAAGAACTCGGCTGCTTTCATGGCGATGAGGGAATGCTACTGCCACTATGACAGTGCTCTTCACAAGTCAGCCGGGTGCATGGCCTGAGATCATTCGGTGCCTAGCAAGTCTCACATTGTAAGAAAGATGGAGTTTTGGTTGAGCGCTTCGTAGAACACAGCCCAAGTTTAGGCGGTAGTTTGGCGCCGTCCAGCCCTAACTGCCATTCGAGGTTTACACAGCCTTTGAAGGTACCAATCGAGACTGCGAACAACGATCAGGTCTGCACAGTAGGCATAATAACTGCAGGATTTTATTGTTTGCAGATAGTCTCATCCACTAGAAATCGAATCCTGATCCATTCAGGCGACTATCCCACCATCCCAGTGGTTCGCAGACTACAAAGCTGAGACTGTGGGGGTGGGGGAGACTACGAGCAATATGCCAGGCAACTCGTCCTACTAACGAGGAATTTGTAAATTATCAAGAAAACTCGTCGTCTAAGAAGAAAATCCACCAATCCAAGAGCAATACCAACGACACGTTGAGCCAGATCTTGGAAATCTCCATTCGCGACTCCTGTGTCGACTTTGTACCACGCCATCCAAACCTAGAGTAAACGACAGACGAAGCCTAACTGTTTATACATCTCCCGAGAAATTATAAGGGTATCTTATCTCCATAATCACTCATTCGCCGGTGGAGCGCCCCCAAGAGGCGCTGTTCGCTGTGCTTGCGCTACCTCTCGAGCAGCAGCTGGGTTGCCAGTGCCAACCCTACGGCTCCTGTACAAATTGTTAGCGGACGCTCACGGACCAGACATTGCCCAGGCTTACATGATACTCCTACTACCCATACTGATAATTATCATGAAAGCCCAGCTAGGGATTATCGAGAAGCCATATAGGATGTACCCGATAGGTTTGTTCAGCATCGCTTTGGAAACCCAGCCATCAAAAGGATGGAAGGCGCCTTCGTATATTGGAGTCTTCTCGTAAGACTTCTTGGTATGTATCTCAACAATATCCTGGCTGGTGGTCGTCGTAGCGTTGAGTGGAATGATATGGATAGTCGTAGTAGGGCGAGACTGATCTGCCTGGGTGATTGGAAGCTGAATATGCCAGACAGAAGGAGCGTTGGCGAGCCATGTGGAGCAGAGAACGGCCTGGCTATCACAATTGATGTATCCAAGATTTGGTGCTGTCGGATCTACGGCAAACAAGGCTGCACTCTCGTTCCAAGCTTTCTCAACGCTTTCGCATCCTCCAAGGCATGTCTTGTTCCCTCCTGATACCATTACCATCCATGTTTCCGGTCCTTCGCTCGCGCTCGTCATACTAGGCAAAAGAACGGTATCCCAATTGTCCTTGGTCAAAGGCGTCACATTCTTCGATGCTGCCTTGGCGGCGCCGGCTGTGACCGGAGCTGTGACTGCGGCGGGGAGGTAAGATTTAGCGATCTCAAACCAGGCTTGAGCCTGATCCTGAACGTTTTCAAGCAGGGGCTTCTGTTGCTGGGCAGCTACGATAGCCGGCAGGGCCAGGAGAAGGGATGCTGCAGCGCGCATAGCGAAAAATGTTCGCTCAGTATCAAAAACAGCTCTGGTTGCTGCGATAAGAGGATATCTTGATGATTACTGAAGGTGAGAGAAAGAGAAGAAGAATAAAGCGTCAAGGTACAGAGAAGTTTATTGTCAGAAAGGTGTAATCGAGTTTATGCGCCAGGGTCTAATTTCCAAAGGGGGGGTTCTCCATGTAATATATCGCTACGCTAGCTTGGCTGTGTACGGGATAAATTACACGAGTCTCGACTTTGTCAGAGTAAGGTAAGGTACTCTAGTTCCGAAGATCAAAGGAGCCATATGTTCTCGAGGCCGCATGCATCGACGCCTATGGCCATAGAGAAAGAAACCTGAAATACCAAAGGCAGAAGATTGCTCTGTCTTGTCCTCAAGAACCTATGTGCTGCGCCTGTACTGCGTCCTATTACCAATGTTTTCCACCAAACGCCTAACAATGCTCACTGCATTCCGAATCAAAGAAGCTTTAAATGCCCCGTCACCTTATCGATGGCGCTCTTCGGTGCAGGCCCTATGCCACATACAGTCGCTGACCCACTCGCAATCTGCGTCCTTCCTGCGTCATGGATGACCTGCGTGCACAATCCTAAGCTGACGGCCATTGCTTGTAGTGTCTCCAGCTCTTCTTCGCTCTTGACCTGCAAGGCGACTTTAGCTTGCCCCAGTCGTTCCCACTGTCGGAGGATCGAAGATTTAGGGTCATGGGAGACGAAATACTTGTAGCAGGCCAGTGTCGCATGGGAGCATTGAGCTGCGATCTTGCCTAGAAAAATTCTAGATCAACCTATCCTTCCAAAGCACTTTGCAGCTGAATTTATCCTACCTTTTCCCATGCCCAGATCTGTCCTTACAACCAGTACCAGCTTGCACTCCTCCGTGTTGCCCTCGAAGCTCGCTAGTTTACCTGGCTCCACCAGCTCCGCTTCGTCGTCTTCATCATCCTCTTCTTCGCCCTTTAGACTCTTCATGAGTTCCTCATCTGAGGAATCTGGGTGAACGGTGACATCGTAGCTATTAGGCCAGCTTTTCTTCCCAGATTTGCTATTGCTGGAAAAGATGCCGAGTGACGCGCCTTGGGCAACAAAATAGCCACCTAGAGCTGCGATGATTGCTGTCGCAATGACAATGGCAGCCGTAGATGGTTGAGGGCGGTCTATCGCGGAGGTCATTTGGAAGCACGAATAGTGTTGTAGGCGTGGGATAATTTTAGGGCTGTAGTCTTGCTGACCTCCACTCTCATTCCGACCTCCAACATTAACGACGCCCCCACCACTCTCCACCCTCACACCTCTTCGTGGCAAACCTCACGACTCACAGGACTTTAGACAGGAAATGCTTACTTGCTATTAAACATACTAGCAAGGCGCTTCCTATCGCCAGGGTCACCCCATAATTGGTTTCCACAAGCACCTCGATCAGGACGCCCGGCTGATTGGTTCTTCCATAATCCATCATGCCCACCGCTCATCCCTCCCTCACCTTCGCTCGATCCTTCTCCAACACACTTTCGCGCCTCTCCCGCCCCTCCGACTCGCTTCTCAAACACAGGCACCGCGAAATCCCCAAATACCCCTATGGCCCCGCAACCACCTACAAACAATCCAATTTCGGGCTTTACGGCAATTCCAGCATTCAATTCGGCAACAAAGTCTCCGAGCGCAATGAGATCAAGAGCCGGCGGAGGTGGAAACCCAATATCCACAGCAAGCGCCTATGGAGCGAGGCGATGGAGAAATTCGTCAGGGTAAAAGTGCAGGCGAGGGTGCTGAGGACGATTGACAAAGTGGGCGGGTTGGATGAGTATCTACTTGGGGATAAGGCGGCGCGGATTAAGGAGATGGGCATGAAGGGGTGGGCGATGAGGTGGAAGCTTGTACAGACGAAGAGTGTGCAGGAGAGGTTTAGGCAGCAGAAGATGGCTATGGGGTTCGAAGTACCTACCGAGGAAGAGCTGAAAGCGGATGAAGAGGCAAAAGCTGCTAAGAAGGCGGAAAGGAGGAAACTATTGGACGAAGAGAGGGCGAGAAGGGTAAAGCAGTCGAAAAAGGACAAGCTCCGGGCGAAAGAGACCGAGGGGTCCGAGAAGGAGGTGATAATAGAGAGTGCAGAACAAGAACAAGAGCAGAAGGTTTTATCAGGAAGCTAGTAGCCTAGACTCCCTTCTCGCCTTTTTGCGAGGTTCTGTGTAAAGAAGCTGGTGTATATATAGCGGGACATCGCCAGGTTAGAGGACTGGAAGCATCTATTACAGGCAGAAAATTTGGTCGAAAGGCAACCAGTTGTCAGTCCTTATCAAGGCTAGAGGGCGTAACAGAAACCAGTGAGTCAGTGCAGAGTCCTGATCCCGTTTCCAAATCTTGCTCAATCTACAAGCATTGACAGCACAATTCATCTGCTGTATTAGCTTCACTCATGAATATCCTGCCATTTCGCCAGTTACAACCATGCATCTCACTCTCCCTTGCTTCTCCTTGAAAGTCTCCTCCGGTCTTGATTCAATATTATTTCAATCCTAGGCGCCCTATATGATTGTGCTATACTTTGGATATGAATGGTATTCAGTCAACCAATGATTTCGGTTAGAACTCTCTATAACTTTATCCTCACTCTATTACAGCAGCTGGTTCTAAGAAGTGTGACCTTCACAGCAGAAAATCCCTTCCATGAAATCTAATATTCACTCTCTAATGTTTCATTTAGTATTATTGAAGGCATGTGCAATGAAGTTTGTTGAGTGTTTCGTCTCTGATGAAGCTCTACATGAATTCTTGATTGACACCTGGCTTCACCAGGAAATCAGACCCTGGAGTAGGGGTTGATCTCTACTATTAAAGCAAGCCAGGTACTTCCCAATTTCCTTTGCTTCCTTCTCATCAGCTTGAAAACTATCTTCGACCTAACCTTTATAAAATTCCAACTTCGAATTCCTATTCCTACATTCAACCACGCCATCTACAACCCACATCTCTTAGCCTTGATCTTCGACTGGTCATGTCTCTCAAGATCGACGTACCAGATGTCAATTATACAGCTGGTTCCCCGGTCAATGGTACGGTCACTTTGGTCGGAGATGGAGACGTTAACGTTCAGACAATCTCGATCAAGTTTGTAGGTTGCAGCAACATCTTCGTACGGTATTGCCCTGAGTTGGCAGGAGGGTCACCAACTTCTGCGCCCGATCCGTACAGTGGTGAAATTCGATTCTTTGCATATGAGACCGTCATAATCGAAGTCCCGCAAACTCTTTGCGCGCCCCAGAGTTGGCCCTTTGAATTTGTCTTCCCGTCCAAAGGTAATATTCTCAAACCGAAGAAATATGCTACTATCACGAGACTAATAGGCGATAAGCATTGCCCTCCTCCTTTGCCGATCAAGGCTTATCGGGCTTGTCCGAGAGTATCTGTTCAATTACCTAAACGCTCGAGGCACACTTATCAGTTCCACCAGATGGGAAACACCACCTTCTCCACTCCAACTCAGGCTCCACCAAAGTGACCACAAAAGAGCTATCCTTTTCTGCTGCCAGGTCTATGCAGAGTTCTGACCCCGAAGAGGGCGTCGTCAGCGAAAAAATCAACGTCAAAAGTTTGCACTTGCTTCCCGGCAATGAAAACCGCCATTTGACTCTAGGACAGCACCTTCAATCAATATTCCATCACGGCGACCTTCCCGAGGAAGCATTCACATTGAGCATTTCAATGCCCCACGTTGCGGTCATGGGCAAAGCTCTGCCAATTGTTCTGAGCCTTCAACACGATACAGGAGTCGAGCGAGCCTCAGGTCTCGAGGAGCCTCCTAAGATCCTCTTACAACACATCGAAGTAGTCCTCCGAGTGAACACTGATGTTGCAAGCCATGCTGGGATGCCTGGCGGTTGGGTAGAAAGCAAAGTATTGGCATCGTCTGATTATCCAAAAAGTCCGGAAGACGCAGAAGGAATGGCAGACAGCCTGGATATAGGTGAGATGCTCAAGCCTATAATACCCCAGTATTCCTATCCGACCTTTCAAACGAAGGATATTACAAGGAGTTATGCATTGGATGTCCTCGTCGCTATTGAATGTGCGGGAAAGACGTTTAAGAGAGACTTTCGAGTACAGAAATTGTTGCTTCTAAGGGATCTATCTGTAGCCGGATCCTAGACTGCCTTAATGATTGTCACACAGTCAACGACAAGCATTGTGTCACTGAGTAAAATGGAGTCCAAAGTTGGTTGTTTAGAGTATACTGGCGAACATCTCTTGAATATGTACCAGAGACTTTAAAAGTAGAGTATGACGAAATATTTCGGAACTATACCATTGCAGTGAAACTAAGAGAATGGAACCGGTACCAGCATGAGAAAAGCCTATGAGAATTTGAGTTGCTCTCTGCTTTCAATTTCATCTTCTTGGCAATATAGCTTAGTAGAAATGACAATCGTCTGAGGTAGAGTATTGCAAGAAATTACCCTCAGAACATCTGTTGGTGATTTGATTACCTACTTAGTAAGCGAGTTGAACACACCACAATACGCCCCCTAAGCCAGTCTCACACCAGCCTGCCGATTCTTCTTCTGGGTAGTTCCCATCGCATTGTTCATGCCAGTAGCCTGACTACTATCCAGGGAGCTTTGTGCCTCCCTCTTTTTGTCATCCGAAATCTTCTTTAGGTGCTTCTCAGTCTTCTGCTTCCCGCTTCCCTTACCATGGAACTGATGACTCAAATGCTTGAACGCCTCCTTCTGGTTCATCGACCGTCCGAATTCGTCGACGTACTTGAGCTGCACGTCGGGCTTGTAATCCCGGTTGAAGACATCCAGCATCTGCCTCGACTCTGCCTGGTCACGCTGCTTGTTTTCCCAGCGGGCATACTCCTCTCTCTCGCGAGCGGACATCCTGTCCAGTTTTCCACTAGCTCGATCACGCTCACGTTGCAACCGAGCTTTCCTCTCAACTTCTGCCTCACGTTTCTGTTTCTCCGTAAGAAACCTATCCCGCTCACGATGCAGAGCATTGATATCCCCCTCGTACGTTGGCTTCAGCAGGCCTCGTTGAGTGAGCATTGACACCGTGGCACCGAGGCCGTTGTCCAATGTAGCCTCCTCTTCCAGGCCTGTGATGGTCAAACTCGAAGGCGCGGGTGTCGATGCCTCGCGTTTGATGCGTGCTTTGAAATCACCGTCCTCTTCAGATCCATCGTAGGATTGATCCATGTCAACATCAGCTCCGTCCTCGGCAACAGGAGATCGTGATTCAACAATGTGGGGCTTTTCCTGCTCCGCTTGTGCTTTCTCGTCAGTAGCTCTCTGTAGACTTACAACGAACTCTGTAGTCTCATCGATAACCAAACCGACTTCTCCATCTTGTGTATCATCATCGCCATTTCCGAGTGAGCCTGGAGTAGCGCTTGCCTCTTCTCGAAGCTGCCGAGCGATGTCTTCGGGCTTAGTACGTTTTCGCTTCTTGAGTGCCGCTCGTCGCTGCACCGCTAGAGACGCTTGCAAATCATCATCATCAACAAATGAGGTGCTTTCGAGTTTGCGTTTTGGCGCAGTGGATTGGGAGGCAGCGACTCGGGGCTCTGCGTTTCCTGAATCGACGTCCATATCATCTTCGTCGTTTTGTACGCCGTTACTTGTCTCAACCGGGGAGATATCGTCCTCATCCACAGCTTTCTTCCTCGTAGATTTCGCTTTCTTCTTTTTCAGCTTTCGGGTCTTTGCGTCCACCACCATGGTGTAGTCCGAGATTGGCACGTCGTCCTTTATTATATCGAGGCTTATTGGTTGTGCTTTCAGCTTCTGCCCAGTTGACTGCTTGAGTGCTTCACGCTCCTCTGCTGTGGATCCTTGTGCATCCAGAACAAGCCGCTTCCGTTTCTTCCCGTCTATAGTCTCGTCATAATGTTTCAGTATAGATGTGCTACCGGTTTCGTCGACTTCGTTGGGATCGTACACTGGTTTCTTCTTCTTCAGCTGAAGTCTCTCGTTCAACACTTCTCGCTCTTTCAGCTCTAGATTCTCGAGCTCGTCGCCTTCTTCTTCGTTCTGATCGATGGTGGTATCCTTGAGTGTCAAAACTTGCTCGTCACCCTCATCGAAGTCATTCAGCTCGTGCGCAACCTTTACGCCTGCAAGATCCTCTGCAGTGTGATCAGGAACGTTCTCCCGCTCAGCAAGCTCTTGCTCCAGCTTCCGTAGCCTCTCTCGTTCTAACTTCTTCTGCCTTTTCTTCTGCTGGATCAGCCAGGTCTTCGTGTCTAGCTCTGTGACATTATCGGCCTCGCCAAGCCCCTTGCCTTCAAGTTTAGCGTATTTTCGAGCAGCATCTCGGGCCTTCTTGATGGCCTCATTCTTGGCTTCTCGCTGCGCTTTAGCATCTGCTTCTCCTTGCAATTTCGTCCAATTTTCGTACCCTTGTGCTTGCCTTGATTCTAGAGTGCTCCCAACATCTTCCTCCCCTGAGGACCCTTTATCGTCCTTGGGAGCCTTGAAAGTAGGGCCACCTCCCGGAACCGGAAGAGGTTTCAGTCCGATGGCCAGTCGGATCTTGTTTGTTTCTTCAATTGATATTGAGTCAGCCATGACAGTATAATATAATCAGGTGCGCGTGAGCTCAGTGAAATGGAGGAGTAGGTTATCAAGTTGATGGAGATGTTGGTGGTAAGTCGAAGAGGGGAGGGCGAGTTACTCGTGGGACCGGAAGTTTCCGTTATTTCACGCTTGTCCAACACTAGATTAGCCTTCTAAAATCTTGGCGCACCAAATAAACATTTGTGACAACCAAAGGTTCTCTTTTTTCCTTCACTATAGATCTGGATTCAGCAATCCCGTCGCCCTCCTTGAGGCGTCTCTCGGTTGATTGCTGGATAGCTCGACCTCATCATGGAGCCATCCTTCCCACTACAGGAACCTCTTGATGTCAATCTTCCGGTCGACAGATCTCAGAATGAACCGGTGCCTTTCAAAGCCTGAGCTCCCGCAAGGTGAGCTCGGTGGACTGGGCTACTGAAGGCGTCATATTCCAAGTCTCTTTGCCGATGGCCGTTGGCCTCTGAGGTTAGGGTCAAACCATGACTAGCCTACATCTTCTACGTCGTTGTCGTGGGGTGAGAATAGTTGGGAGCATAGTCTAATGGAATGGTGCACTGACGGAAAACAAATAACTCAAGTCCTCAGCCTTTGGCGAGCCAAGAAACATGGGCAATCGCTTAGAGAACCTTTTCGGGGGTGCCAGTCGTTCTCATTGGGGTAGTGGTCTGGTTTTTTCCTACCTTCTCATTATTTCACTTGCTCGCTTCGCACATGTCGGCTACTTGTGTTTGATGTCTTCGCTATGTAGCTCAAGCTCAACTTACAGTAGTAGTGGGGGGCAAACACATACTATACTACGAACCCAAATCAGAATGATTGCATGCTCGCCATTGTTCTCATTTTGGAAGCTGCTCACCATGCACAGCTGCATCCTCTCCCTCTTTGTCTTGATTCAGCATGCAACGATCTCACTCATGGCTCCGGTTTCTTCTCCGAGTATCGCTGCACCAATAGTCACCCGGCAGATGCAACAGAACGTGACAATGCTCAGGTGAGCAAGGACTCGCGAATGGCAGATTGGAAAGACTTACACTGAAACAATCAGAACCAATCCAATACTTATCACGCGCCCCTTCGTCGTCCCCGCCCTCATCGCAGCCAACTCGAACGTCATCGCCTACCACATCCCGTTGACACGAACAACCCTCTACATTCAGCTCACTGACCCAATCCCCGTATCCGGCATGGCCAGTACTCTTTTGCTGGCCCTCAGCTACGTCGAAACCCATATGGACCGCAGCGGCGAAGGGTCGCTTAGTCGACGCGATGATCCCTTCAACTACGATACGGGTCTTGGGGTCAAGCTGTCAGTTGGCAGTTCCCAAGGACAGCACATGACGTATGGGATTTTGCGGTCGACGTTGAAGGGGATCAGGGATTATCTGTATGCGATGCATCGGTATGTGGGGGCTATGTTTGTGATCGCTGAGGCGGATATTGGGATGGTCGGATCTGGTGTTATAGAGGCTAGTCCGCGAACGCAATGAGGTGGTTTTCTTTTATTTACCCATTGGAATCGATCTAGGTCATTTTGGTCCTCCTTCCTCTGCAAATATTGTGTGTATATCTCTCCCTGCATCAACACAATAGACCTCAAGACGATGTTTCCATGTATATAGAACCACATCAACCCTATCTCCATTACCATCCGAGTATCAAGAACCGTTTCCAAACACCATGTAAAGGATAAAATAGCCTCGACAGATTGCCACCTCTCGCTTCGTCACGTGTTATCAGAGCTGCTACTGGTGCTCTATTTACAAAGTGGAGAACACGATATACATGCCTCATCACTCCTTATATCTGAAGTCCTATACAGGTTCTACGATATTGCTAGAGTATCAACTATGCTTTACCTGGCTTTTATCTGGCCTTTCGTAGTCACCGGTCACTAAATGAGGAGTGGAACCTGAGAAACAAAGCAGTATAGTACGCAATGGAAAAGGTGTTATGTCTCAAGATCGGATTGGCCCATACGTACTACTGATACATATGCATCGGATTTTCTGCCGCGTTGTATCTTCAGGCCTCATAATCGTACAGGTTATTTAGTATACATCTCACAAACGCCTCTGACGCCTCCACTGGTTTCGACCAAAGGTACGAAGCAGAATTCATGTGAATCGAGAATCGTAGGATATTCACCCACTAAAAGAATCCCAACATTCCGCAAAGGTACTGTTGTCACAACTCAGCTCGCTTTCCCCGTGGTCTTTCCAACCGAAGTTTTCCACTGTTGATATATCAGGTCCATCTCCCGTTCGCAGTTGCGATTCTGGTCAAGCTCGCAGCCGACCAGGCGTTGGATGAAGTCGCCTTCTTTGTACATGACTTCTTGGCCGCCCCTGCTTTGAATGTCGATGTTGTAGGAATTTAGGAGCCGTTGTGGTACCAAGGCTAATTTGGTTAGGATGGTGGGGTGCCATTGCACAATGTGTTCCTGTTAACTTATTAGCTCTCTTCTGGTTTCTATTGCCGCTTGGAGGATTGAAGAGACGTTGACATACCAAAGCATGGCCTTCTGCTTTCTGGAAATTGTAGCTTCGGTATAACGGGTCGAACCAGGTATCGAGGAAAAACTTCGCCCAATCTCCACTCCTTAATATAAAGCTTCCCTGGCACAATCCCTCATTATCCTGCGTAAGTACTAGATCTATCTTATCCCCTTTGAGATGCGAAAACGTCTTGATCACACTGTCCGGCGGAACAACCGGCTTATCCTTCAGCATTATTGACTCCATGCGTTTGGGCGCCATAATGTGCGTGTTGAGAGATAGTGAAGGGTTCATAACAAGGGCATGAGGTGAGAGAATGAAGAAATAGGTGGAATATGGGTGGAGTGTCATGGCGTGACGGACGGCGGGGACGAGAGCCCAGCTTCGAGGAGAGTTATCGACGTCGTAGTCTGTCGCGTTCGGGAAGAATGTACTGTAGCCTGTGAAAACCTTTGTTACTTTTCTACCATTTACTAGCCTTTCCAAAATACAAACCTTGCTTGGCCGCATAGTGTTTTCGATTTTCTGTTATTCTGTTCATGTACTCCTTGCTCATGCCAACGGGATCGAGCAACGTCACAATTACCGTCTCGGGCGTACCGGGAGGAGGTCGCTCGGGAGAATCGGCGAACAGCCTTGTTGCGAGATAGACAAGTACCAGTGCGGCGCAAGTAATGATTCCGCCGAATTGAAGCTGTTTTCGCCGTATCGGGGTGGACCGATAGGTTCTGGTATAGGGTGGAGGATGGGAGGTCTTGCGAGGAGGTAATGCGAAGTGCATCTCGACTATGTCTTGCAAAGGCTTGCACCGGGCAATGTCCTGAATCTAACGGCAGGCCCAAGGCCTATAGTCCGGGCCCAGACAATTTGAATGCCCTCTTGGCTCTGGCGGAAAACCCCCCTCCAGGTAGCACCCCACTACTAGGTAAGCTACCTAACCGGGAGTCGTGTCAAGTGCAATGAATGGGTCTCATCTCTGCCAGTATCACGTCCAGATGTTGGTTGAGTATCTTCGTGCTTTCACTTACGCTCGCCAAAAGTCAGGTGAAGTGCAATGCGGTCCCTGTCATCCCAAAGCGGAATGGCGCCCGAAAAGAGCTCGTGATTTCCAGGGTTCTGTAATTTTTGTTATGCGACCCCAAAAAATATACATCTCTTTTCGCTTCTCGGAACAAATTCAGCATTGTCTTGTCCTCTTCCAGCCACTCTTTTCAATCCGTCTGGGCTTCCTTGTCCCCACCGACCATGCTATCTTCTTTACGCATAGCTACACGGCAGGCGCCTCTTCGCTCCTTAGCCAGCAAAGCCATTGTCGCAAAATCCGCCTCAACTTGGGCTCACGTACCTCAAGGGCCCCCTGTAAGTTGTTGAGATCCATTGGCCCGAATCTCCAAGACTGACTGAATTGTAGGATGTAAGTAGAGCTTCAGTGAAGAGTTCGTATCTTTCTGCTTACCTTGTTTGTCTTCAAGGCCATCCTGGGTAAGGAGTACTATCCGAACTTTATCTACAGCTCGCTGATTGAGCTTTACAGGGATCACAGAAGCCTTCAAGGCCGACAGCTTTCCTAAGAAGATCAACCTAGGGGTTGGAGCCTACCGTATGTTTAAAGCTAGGAGCCCCATGGTCAAAAGCTAATCGACTAGACAGGAGATGACAAGGGAAAGCCTTACGTCCTACCTTCCGTACGATCAGCCGAGAAGAAGGTTGTAGATTCGGCCCTTGATAAAGAATATGCCGGGATCACTGGCGTACCTTCCTTCACCAAAGCTGCTGCTGTCCTGGCCTATGGTAGTGGCTCGACAGCGATCAAGGAGGACAGAGTGGCAATTACACAATCAATCTCCGGCACTGGCGCTTTGCGAATTGGTGGTGAGTTTCTTGCAAGGCATTACCCTAGTGGAAAGAAGATCTATATTCCCACGCCTAGTTGGGCAAACCACAATGCTGTCTTCAGTGACTCGGGACTCGAAGTAGTAAAGTACAAGTATTACAACAAAGACACTATTGGGCTGGACTTCGATGGCATGGCGGCAGACCTGAAGTCCGCTCCTGAAGGAAGCATCGTCCTTCTACACGCTTGCGCCCACAACCCTACAGGCATAGACCCATCAGAGACCCAGTGGAAACAACTCAGCGATATCGTCAAAGAGAAGAAGCACTATCCTTTCTTTGACATGGCATACCAAGGCTTCGCCAGTGGTGATACCGACAAAGATGCATTCCCTGTCAGATACTTCCAGAGCCAGGGTCATACTTTTGCTCTGGCCCAGAGTTTCGCGAAGAACATGGCACGGCATCCTCTCAACAAAATTTGACAAGCACGTGACTAATAACACTCAGGGGCTCTACGGGGAGCGTGTCGGAGCGTTCTCCATTGTCTGCGATTCGGCAGAGGAGAAGAAGCGCGTGGACTCGCAAATCAAGATCCTAGTGCGCCCGCTATACTCGAACCCTCCCGTTCACGGCGCCCGGATCGCCTCCGAGATCTTGAACAACCCCGACCTCAACAAACAATGGCTCGGAGAAGTCAAAGGAATGGCGGACCGCATCATCAGCATGCGTGCTCTGTTGAAAAAGAACCTGGAGGACCTAGGTAGCAAGCACGACTGGAGCCACATCACATCCCAGGTAGACTCAATCAGAATAAGGCGCCGTTCATTTCAGAGTATGGCTGATATCCTTAGATTGGCATGTTTGCGTACACGGGCCTGACCCCTACTCAGATGAACACACTTGCGAAAGAGGTTGGTGATTGTTCATTGTACCCACGGTAGTTTCTTGCTAACAACGCGCACTTTAGCACTCGGTATATGCCACTAAGGATGGAAGGATTTCAGTCGCAGGAATCACCAGCGGCAATGTCAAACGCCTTGCAGAAGCCATTCACAAAGTTACCACGTAGATCACCACTCCGAACATACCCTCCATCTCCTTCTCTTCAAAGCTTCCTTTCCTTCTTCTCTTGCGTATGAGGCCGGCTGAGCGTTGCTCTTCACCTGAATGGGTAGCGCGCTGGATGTATTGTTGGTACACTATATAGACGGGAATCTTGTGAATCGTTGTACTATTCGGTGCTCGCTTATCTCACTCCTCCTCGCCTCCGACACTTTACCGCAACGTCATTGTCCATGTGCCTGTGTTTGGTCCACCCGCCGATCATGCAGACTATCGCTGTTTGCTGAGCCGTTCGTTGAGCCATTCGTTGTCCCGCTGATGTTGATGTTGAAGGTGAGTAGGGGAAGTTTCCCGAATTGCGGCTCTGTGACGTCCACCTCCTTTGTCTACGGTAGTCACCGACTGCACAGCCCACAGCTCTGCGCACCAAGGCCCCCAAAGAATGGTTCCGGAATCCCAGGAATCTTTCGATGGGAGGCCCGATCACGGGTGGGTGCATAGGTGGTGATGATGCAGTCGAAGGGGGGGAAGATTGGAGAGCCACAAGCGACGTGCGGCGGGCCAGTGACCACGTTGTGCGCGCAGGGGGCAAAGCTCCGTAGAGGCTGCGGGGCCGTACTCGTTTCGTGAGAGGACGACGCTTTGGACGGGAAGTGCCGGCACGATGGCGGTGGTTCCCGTCAGTTCCACCTGCGACTACCGTGGCATACTACTGTAGAATAGTCTGTACTGTACGTATTCCGTACGACCTGTCCAGTTGGGGGGAGAGAGCTAAGGTATGTGTGTCTTTCACGAAGGACTGGGAACTTAAATGCAGTAGAGAGTAATCGTTGTGTAGAAATGGAGCAAGCACCAAAAGAGTAACGAGCATGATAGGGCGTTGGTACTCTACTACCTACAGTACTCGTACGGTTCGTAGGACGCACCAAGGATGCAAAGGGCTGATCAAAGGCTCTGGACCGGGGGTCTATTGTGACGACGGAGCTCCCGGGCTGACGCGGACCGCCTGCACGTCGACATCATCCCCCAGAACCCCCACCCCTCCAGGCTCCAGCACTCTGGATCCTGGAGGGCGGGCCCCTCCAGGCGGCCTTTAGCGGTGCAGTGTGACGTCGTGTCGCTTATCCGTTTAAATGCATCCCCGTCCAATCACACAATCACAGGACCTTTTAATTCCACCCATGATTAATCATACCGCCAGTTCATGTGGTGGCATGTTCCTCATGGATCGATCCCATGCCATCGACCGATCAGAAGCCAAGTTCCCCATGCAATGCCATGTAGTTGGTAGCAGTCACCTGTCTGGCAGTAGTGGTAGTAACGAGGAGAGGCGAGGAGAGGAGAGGAGAGGAATTGATGGGCAATTGGTGGATGAAATTCATACTCGTAGCTGCCATCTCCAGTACCGACAGGTCCACTACTGTACTGTACATTAATCGCAGTCGCAGAACAATAGGTACTCGTGGTACTTCACTTCCGTGAATCTTTAATTGTCCTGCCAAGACCCCGTCCCGTCCCATGATATCATTTGGGCTGCTTGCAACGCTACCGACTACCTTAGCGCAGTGAGAGCTTCGACTGTACGAGTACCTCCCTACCTAGGTAGTCACCCCCTTTGTAAACCTTTGTTGTTCCCCATGGGTGCCATGAGTGTCATGAGTGTGTTGGCTGCTGCTCCCTCCGTTCATCGCATCTCATCCCATCCCATGCAACCCACCCACACAACACATGCACAACAAATCGTCTGCTTCTTCCCGAATAACTACGGTAAGATACGATGTACTAGGCAGTTCAACAAGGAATAAGGTACCTTAACTCAATATCTCAATAATTAGTCGAAATGGAATGGACCCTTACTTCACCCTAGCAGACAAGCCCGCTCGTGACCCAAGCCAGCACTATCATCCAATACATACAACTAACTACCTACATCCTTACTACTCGTCCGAGCCCGGCCAAGCGAAAGATACCAGAATACAGAAAGTCACTACTACTAGAACTACCACCACTACTACTTTACCTGTTCGGGCTCGCTCCCCATGAGATGATCGTTGTGAATCAGCTACCCCTCCGCTAGCAATATCTCTAAACCCCGAGCTCCTCCTTCACCCTTTCTGAAACTCCACCAACCTCTTCACCTTTTCGAGCATCTATCTGCAGGCCCACAGCGGACCTGAGACTTCCACCGGTAAGCTTTGTGCTCCCGACTGACTATACCCATACCGTGGCTGACATCACAGACCGGATCCCCGCCCAAAACAGCAAGCCTTTCTCTTCAAGCAATCTCCCCAATCTACATCGACCGAGAGTACAGTAGCGAGCTGGCCTCCGAACGATAATCTCCCCCGTACCTCCAGAAGACGATAAGGGAAAGGCTTGCTCGACACAACTAAGTTCCTGGCCAGCAACAGTCCGACGTCTATATACTGTTTTCACACCCGCCTTGACAGTTCCGTGCAAACTTTTCGAACCGCCAGGTTAGATCTAGAGAAGGACAAAGATTAATTCCAGTCTTCGCACAGAAGCAACGCACAACAATAGTCAAAGATGGCGGCTCGGCCGGAGAGTGTCGAAGATCGCGTACGTCAATCTTCATGGACGCTTCAGGTCTGTATTGCTTTGGCGTTCATGACACTGATTCAATGAATTTCGAGTTAGTCGGACGCGGGATCAAATGGACTCCCCGAATGTGGGGATAGCATCGACACCATGACCTTCTCGCAAATTCTAGAGATGGACGATGACGAGGAGGAGCGGGAATTTTCCAAAAGCATCGTGTATGGGTTCTTCGACCAAGCCAAGTCAACATTTGAGAACATGGAGACAATGATGTAAGTACCCGTAAGCCTACTGTTTAGCTCCGGTGGGATTACGGGGCACAAGATCTCAAGCAAAAGCGGTTTCGAGGGGGGATACTGATCTCAATGTTGTTTTCCGTAGAGAGAAGAAGAATCTCGCCGAACTAAGCTCCCTCGGTCATTTCCTCAAAGGCTCGTCGGCAACCCTGGGACTCAACAAAGTCAAAGATTCATGTGAGAAGATTCAGCACTTCGGGGCCCATAAAGACGAAACAGGGACCAAGGACGAGCCGGATAGTGGCAAGTGCTTGAAACAAATCAAGGACACGTTGGCCGGTGTCAAAGTTGAGTACGCTGAGGTTGAAAAGGTGCTCAAGCGCTACTACCACGACCCTGGGCCTTAGAAGCTTTGGGGGGTCTTGGGATATGTGGCCACGGGTTTTGTACTGGTATAGGATACAGAGAATTGGCTGTGGCTTGGTGTCGATGTTCTTCCAGTGTTTTTCAGCATGCTACATTGCCGTTCCTCCATCCAACTGTGCTCTTCATCGTGCTGCCTTTTCGACTCTTCGGTTCAGCTGCGCATAACCCTTGTCCTACAACAAACGGTCGGCTCGCTGCAGGTTGGTGAGACAATTGTGCACTTGTACTCGTACGTGCAGATCCGGGCATCCGCTGCATGTGGGTTACCCCAGCTCTTCCCAGATCTCGCATGAGGTGCGTCTTCCATACCCGGTTCGACGTGCATACATGTGTTCGGTCACACACATTCTATGGCTTGCCAGCCACATTGAGATTCTCATGCATTATTCTGTGGTACTTTCGAAAGCGTTCCGTAGACTCGCTTTATGGACACGCACGTGCCCGGCTAAATGTGTAACGGAGGGCTGCTTAAGCGGAGTTCCGGCCAACGTAGTGGATGCACATCTCGCGGTATTTCTTCCACTTCTTCAACCTACCTTCTCCGACACTCTTACTCCACTACCTCTACTCATCATTGAAGGTAGTACAACCTACCCCCAGGTGATTTGAATGTCATTTCGTAAATGTCTGCGGATACTTCTGCGAGACCTTGTCTACCAGTGCCGAGTGGCGGCACACAAAGCAAGATGTTTTGAAACTGCTTTTTTTATTCGGACTCCTCAGCCAAGACGTTGCCACACCATGTTCGTTGCTTGTTCTATGCTGTCAAATATCTGCCATGCCACCCAAACCACCTTTAACCCATTTTCTGTGTCTTCCGCTTGTCACTTCAGCTAGTAGTAGATCGCAGCTGCTAGCCCCACTTCAACAGTTTATTGCAGATGTGACGAACCCCGAGAGTGAGGGTTCTATGGTGATACCTGCAAAGGCCGTTCGACCGATCGGAACCCTTCATCTTACCCTTGGAGTGATGAGCCTGCAATCCCCCGAGAGAGTCGCCGCTGCTTCGACTTTTCTCCGGGGCTTGGATGTCCGGGAGATGCTCCATGAAGCCTCCAAACTTGGTGGAACCGGCCCTGCAAATGTACTAGAGGCAGCGGAGGGAACGGAGATCTTACCTGAAACGAAGGATGACTCCCAAGCAGAGTCTCTGGACAAAGTCCTTCCACTTACAGTCACGCTGTCTGGCCTTAATCCAATGCACAAACCATCTTCAACTTCAATCCTCTATGCCTCGCCACTTGACGATACTTCTCGCCTGTATCCCTTTGCTCTCGCCCTACAACAAGCCTTCACTAATGCGGAATTTCTGCTGCAAGATGATCGAGATCTGCACCTTCACTCGACTATTGTGAACACAATCTACGCTAAATACAAGAAAGCTCGCACTCAAGGAAGTGGACATGGGAAGAACAGTAAAGGCTCTAGAAAATTTGATGCTCAAGAGATGATTGCGAAGTATCAGGGCTTTGAATGGGCTAAAGATGTACATATTGAGAGATTGAGCATCTGCGAGATGGGAGCGAAGAAGACTATCGAAAATGGAAAGGTGGTAAACGAGGAGTATGTTGAGATTGCTAGTGTGCCTCTTCCATCAGACTGAGGACTTTCAGACCTTGTCAATAGTTGAGTATAAGTCGACCGTTTTCCGGTTTTGTGGCTTTGTCGCCGCTTAAAGTTGAGCCTTTCATCAAATAACCTGGGACTGAATTGATGTTACTATTTTCAATATTCGCTCAAGAGCGCTTCTTGGAAAGATCGGGGATGTCTGATCAAAGGGATGCCAACAATGCAGGGAACACAGGAGACGGTGCAGTGACGTCAACCCAATTGTGCAGCTTGCAATATCCCGATTGAGATCAGAATACATTTCGATCCCTCAAAGAGACGAGGCTGGTCGATGATGGAGGACCTTACTGTCAAACGTTGAAACTTGGAGAACGTTTTGTATGGTCTTTCGGTTCACGTACGAGAGACAGATCCATACCAAGTCCAAAAAGCGTTAGCTCTGATCGGGAGGGTAGCCTGCCCCGGCTCCGACACTGTCGAAGATATAGATCTGGGAGTTTAGAAGTTGGGCCAGCCTCGGCCGTTCAGTAGCAGATATGTCCATCTCAAAGACCAGGACCCATACAATCGGAATTCTAGTCAGCCCAGTCTGGCAGCCAGAGTCAGCAACTTACCACTCGAAGATCAGATTGTAAATTTCCAAAAACCAAGGCATCTTGATGTGGCAGCGAATACAAGCATGAGTTCCATCCGAAAGCAGGTTTTAGCAATGCCGGAATAGGTCGGCTTATACGAGCCAAAACCATCTGAGATCTTCTTGATGGAACCAAATCTGGAAATCGTAGGTTAAGGTGAAGCAATCGACCAGCACACATTTCATCGGTTGTCATCAAATAATACTCCAAGTCAATCGAAGGTTCCTCGAACATAACCATGGCAGATAGCGGTTTTGAACCGCCAGGTGTTGCGTTTGTTAAACATTCTATACCAGCGTCGACTGAGTACATCATCTAGAGGATGAGGGTCTAAAAGGTATCGGTTCCCGCTGCTGTTACTTTGCCATTGCTTCCCAAGAGGTGGAAAGGAACACCATAAGACTTTTGCACATGCTACAATACAATCCTTGCAAGGCAATGTGCGCCCCAACGTCCCGCCCCAGTCAATGCTGTTTCCTCCCACTTATCTCCCATTTCTGAGAACGCTCACAGGGTTGCATGACTTCCAGTAAACAGAGTCGACTGGATTCTGCTTGCAACAACCCGAACGGAATGCTAAAAAACATGGCTTAAGTCTCATGATGCGTACTATTATTGTCTAGCGACTGACACAATACCCACTGGCATGATGTTTTGATCTGCTTTTGGCCAGTGATCCTATAGATTGTTTGACATACTTCCTGCTCTCCATGTCACTTATAAGGGGTCCGATTCTTCCATTTCTCTTGGCACAGTTGAACGGTACTGCTTGCTCAACAGCGTCCCTTTCACTTGATGACCTATATCATTGTCGTCTAGCGGAACCAAGCCCTCTTTCAAAGGGCATTTCATTAGTGAAAATATTCACACTCCATTTCCACAATGTGTCAGAATTTCGTGAAGATTTTTCAACAGATTGGTGGGTTATTCCTTGACGCCTCTTAAAATTGAACTTTAAACGCCTGGAAAAGGTAGACTCTATTCTCGTGGATTGCTTGAGCAATATACCCGAAGAGAGACGGATTAAGTTCAACGAAGAGGCCATGGAACATAGAGTATTAAATCGACCACTGGAAGGAGCAAGAAGGGGAGGAAGAAGAGTTGAAAAGGGAAGAGCAAGCGTATACTAAGAGAGCCCGGGGGGAACGAGATGGATTTTGGCGGAACAAAAGGCCATAGAACGCAAGGAAAGCTATCAGGAGGAGTGAGTAAGGGCTATTGCTAAGGCAAGAGATCTCAAGCGCGACGATATCACGGCTCGGGCCAAGATATCGGAAGAGGTCAAGAAGGATGCTGAAGAGATGGAGAAAGGCATAGAGAAATGGGACAAGGCAAATGCTGGAAAATAAGCCACCAAACAGCTCCAGAAAGCACGATCAGGACAAGGGAGTGGAAAAGAACGTGACGAGGTCTGCCGTGCGGGCCCCGGACCAACTCAAGATCCTCGCAGACACAGATGAGACTTGGTTGCAGGTTAGTACTGCTGAGAGGGCGAGGTGGAAGACAGCTGGGTCAAGGAGAACATGTAGCTGCTCGCTAACTGGAGCTTAATCCGTTTTTCCTTTCACGTTCAAATGCCTCAGCTCTTCTTACTAGACAACCTCGCGATTTCTTCCCATGTGTATCACTCCCGTTCAAAGCTCGGACGTGGCATGGGTTTGTTTGTCTGTACCGTTCTCGACGTGTCTACGATGTTGTCGCATTCGTTGTTTCACACAACTGGAACTGCTGTCCAAGCTTCACGTCTTGGTGGACATGTTAAACGCAACGCAAATATCGTGAAATGTCACGGTCTTGTTATATGTCAACCTCCCCCGAATTTCATCTTTCGCACACACAATACTACCAACCATACCAACCCATCCGGCTATCCTAAGAAAATATCCCGTATTCAATCGTCCTATCGAAACCATGTCCCCAACCTACGATAACCTCGTCGACAAACTCGCCGCCACATGCGTCTCAATCCACAATGACACCCTACGCCCCCCTCACGACAACGACGGTAAAACCAACGAAGCCCTAATACTCCACCACGACGCACGCCTCGCCCTCCACATCAGCACCTTACCATTCGAGCGGCAGCGCGCCATCTGTCAGGCTGCGAATCTAGAATTCGATCGCGCTGAAGCCGCTCCAGTACATCCAGCCACCCAGCCAGAAGCTCACACCGCTACGAAGCCAACCCTACCCCTGATATCCCCCCCCGCAGCAAAAACGCCGCAAGCGGAGGCGGAAGCGGACGAAGACCAGGATTTAGTCTTTCGACTACAGGAGCTCAAACCGGCGGAGGTGGCGCAGGCGATTGTGGATGTAGCCGGAAGGATCAGAGGGGGAGTGCTTGAGAACAATCAGAGTGCTAGGAATGACGGAGTACAGGAGATGCGAGGAGGAGGAGGATGAAGCAGAGCAACCGCTAGAGCAAATCGTGCCAACGAAGAAAGCAGGACGATCGTAGTGGCAATATAGAACAGCGAGACATCAGGAGACATCAGGGGGGGGGAGGTGTGGCAAAGAGGACTTTTAGGGTGGGCTAGCGCAAGCATGGAGGAAAGCCGGTAGCGAACAAGGACGAAAATTCCAGTGTCTTTTTAAAATCAGTGCTTTTGTGCCAGACTTTGATCATGTCGTCGTCGTCGTGCGAGTATAGTACGCCTTTCCTAAAAACACCATCATCATCGCCCCCAAAAATCTACCTGCAACGACGCACAATAACCCCCCCCTTTCACCCACCAGCACCAATACCCAATCCAACACCTCCTCACAACCTACCATCCTCCCACTCCCCACCCCTCGAATTAGATAGATAGTAGTAGCAAGAACATCCACACTCAACAAACAAAGCCCAGACTAGTGCATAACAACGCCACATACTGTAGGTGAACAATGTCTAGGACGGACTTGCCCACGTAAAAAATAGCCATAGTTTGGGTCTACATATGTACATACAGTAAGAAAGAAAGAAAGAAAACCCTACGGTTGTATTAAGTGAGGGGGGGGGTTTGGTGAGAAGCGGGGGGGTGGGTTTGTGAGAGGCGGTGGGTGTGGCTTTGGTTTTTGTGTGAGTGGGTGGGTGGGTAATGTATTGTGTTTTTGGTATATGGAGGAAAGGGGAGGGGATGGGTTGGGTTGGGGGTGTTTCCTTTGGACGGTTTTAGGGGGGTGGGGGTGGGCTTTGTTGGGAGATTGTTTTGGAGGGAGGGGATGGGGGGGTTGTTTGAAGGGAGGGGTGGTCGTGCGTCGGGGTAGTGTATGGTTATGGTATTGGGGGGGGTTCGTGATGGGAGGAGGGGGAATGGCGATGTGCGGGTTCTTGGATCGGGGGTTGTTGGGCGTGGAAATCAGGGAATGCAGGGGTGGTAGGGGGTGGGTAGGTGGGTTTGGAGAGGAGGGGGGGGGTGGTGTAGGAAAGGTTGTGGATTAGAGTTCAGATATGACAATGTGATTTTTTCGATTATTATCAGACTATGTACATAGTAGCTTCTTGGCGACTGCAGTGGTGTGAAATGAAAAAGTATAGAGTTGTACGAAAAGAGACGATGAAGGGTAGAGAGAGAATGCTGCGATTGCGAAAGACGAACGGCTTGGAGGGAGAAGTTTTTGGCTTTTGGACCTGGATGGACAGGAAGTGGTGGTGCCGCGGTTCAACTGATAGGGAAACGCTACCTGATACATAGTCGAATGACATCGGGCCTGTCAGATGGTAGTGAGAAAGTTTGAAAGTTCTGATCTTTTATTCGATGATAGACAAGTTCAAAGACTTTCCATTGTAAAGTCCGAAAAGTCGTTGATACATGGGAAAGATTCGGAAATAAAAGGGCCAGATCCAAGACCTAGCTGGGTTATGCCGCATATTCAGAGAATAGGGCTCGTGACGCAGCTTGAAGTGTTAACGAAATTCTCGTCAAAGCAAACAAGGGACAATCGATGTTGCAGTTGTTGAAAGTGTTCCCTTTCGAAAATGCTAGAATGCGCTCTTCTTTGGTAAAGGAACAAAAGTGGATAGAGTCAATATGTAGCTTTCGTACGTTGTTGTCGAACCTTGTCGAACATGCTATGATATGTTGTTTTCATTTCTTTCGTTCATGTGATTGTGATTGTGATATATAATCTATATCTTTCTCTCGTTGTCCCTGCAACATTCCTTTATCTGTTGGTTTCAAAAAGTATAAATATCATCTATCTTGAAGCTCTCTTGCCATACTTCATCATCTCAAATTTCTTTCGCCTTTCAAGAATCAGAACTTTCGATTACAGTCTTGGATTCATCCCAGTTCCATAAAGAGCGGCTATTCCCAAGAGTATGGCGGACACATACCCAACCCCCACCTTCGAAGAGACGAGAGAAAGACTCTCGCTCTGCTGCCACCAGATGCGCCAAGCGGTCAGCGCAGGCGAGAGTAAAGTTTCCACATATGCTGTTGCTCTATTTGGACTCCTTCAGCGCAGTGCCTTACCCTGGGAGAAACAGCGAGAGATTCTTGCGATGACGGACAATTTGATTCAAGCGAAAATTAGGCAATGCGAGACAGAGACGATGACTCAAGAAGGGAAAGGGCAGAACGAGGCAGATGCCATGACCGAGAGGGGGGATGGGCAGAGCGAGGCGGATAGCATGACTGAATTAGGAGATGAGCGGAGTGAGGCGGACACCGTAACTCTAGCAGGGGATGAGCAAATCGAGGCCGATAGAGCTCGCGATGTGGAAGAAGAGGTGTACACTCTGACTTCGCTTACCGTTCTTGACAGTTATTGGTCTAGGGAACAGCGGCAAGACCTTCTTGGACTGATTAATATCCTCAGAGAGAAACAGGTGGAAGGAAGTGCGGCTGATTAGGATGGGGCGAGGTAGCTGGGAATTCAAGCCTTGGAGGGCTTTTCATAGATTGGGTCAGAAATTATGTATGTCAGTCATCTGAAGCCGTCTTAGTGATTCGACGTGTTCTGAATTCGAGAACTTCGCGCAACGTGGTAGGATGAATGGTTTTGCTCATCTGCTGTTGTTTGATATTGTCTGCTGTTAGATGACCGATTGTGACAAGTTGTAATCTTGCATTTCGACGTGGCCGTGGCTTGGTGTATTTGAGATTCGCGTCGTCACTGCGACAGGGGGAATAAGTATATCTCATCTCGAAGCTTCCTGCCATACTTCGTCAAGTCTGAGCGTCCATCTTCGAAACAACAGCGTGGATCGGTTACGAAGTACAAAGAAAAAAAGCACATAATCTGAAAACATGGAAGACCTAAACATTGCCCTTCATCGTTTCATACAAGCAATAGCTGCGAAATGCGGTCTAATTCGCCAAGACATGAACAACATCGAAGTTAAAATATCAACATACGTTAACATTGTTGTCAAGCTCCTTCGCCTCAGCGCACTTTCCAAGGAAAAAGCTCGAGAAGTTCTCGGGCTGGCTGACATAAGACTTCAGCACAGGGAAGAGCCCAGCGCTGCTGAAGAAGAACATGACTTGAAAGACGAGGCATATACATTAACCTCGCTAGCCGTTCTTCTTAATGACGCACCAAGTGCTAAACACGTTCGAGCGGTCCTAGATGTGGTCGAGAGACTGCGAGCGGGACAGGGAATTCTTGATATCCTTGATATCCTTGAGAAGGGCCGACAGGCTAGGGCTAGTACAGCAGACTAGAAAGGACGCAGACATTGCCGCTGGGGGAACAGAAGAAATGTCAGATTGCTTAGAATGAAGCTTAGGGTGCGGTTGACTTCTAGACTCCAATTCAGATAATCCTGAGGTAGAGCCACACATGTGTCAATCGTCTGATGCAGTCGCTTCTATTTAGCAGACGTGTCCGTGGCTGAAATTCTCGACTGCCAAATGATGCAACAAGAATGCTTCACGTCATTATCGTATGCGATCAAACAGGCTCTCGCGTCGTGTATTCGTACCATCGACGTGGTCATGACATCTCACAGCTGATGCTTCATTACCGCTGGCATAGAGTGTCAGTCTGCTGCTTAGAAGATATATAAACAAACTAGGCTGGGTTTAGGAACTTCTTCATTGCCTTTATCCAAAAAATACAAATACTTTAAGCATGACCGACCGAGTTTCAGCTTTCAACGAGCTTTTGAAAGCGGGTTGCCTCGCCTATAATCGACTTTGTCGTGATTATGATGATGTCGAAAAAGGGTTAAATACCTACCTCGATGCCGTGCTTGCTATCCGTCTTAGCAGATCATCAGTGGAGAGACAGCGGGGGATTCTTTCGTTTGTTGAAAAGATGGCTCGCTTGGAGGATATGGAAACCTGGGTCGACGAAAGACATGATTTTGAGGAAATAACAGACGACTTTCTTCAAACTGCTTTTCTGCTCAAGGTTATGCCAAGCGCTAGAAGGACCACGGTTATTGCGGTGACTGATGTAATGAGAGAACTGCAGATGAAAGCATGTGTTACTGTTGGAGGACGAGGTCATATGGGGCATTCTGGTATGTAGGTTGAAGCTGGATAGGAGTCTATCTAGGAGCGACCAGGTGAAAACTCTACTAGCGGGCCCCAGCCCTATCAGCCCTATGAAGGCGGAGATTACCGGTTCTTTCCCTTTTCACATATTTTTGCAACATACTGCCTGACCTAAGTAGTAACTGTTGGAAATAGGGGAGATGGCTTTGGAGTGCTTTAGGACTCCCGTTCTTGACGGATAGAAAGACCATTAAACAGGTCTCCTTGCGCTTCCAAAAACAGAGGAACAAGTACCGGAAGTATCTGTTTGCATGTTAAAATAAGAGGTGATTCGAACTGGGTTTAGTACTGATAGTATCTACAAGTAAGTAAGGCCTAGCTAGCTTAGTGACGCTTTCTGTATATAGGTTAACTAACACACCTAAGTGACGTATTAGCGGAACGGTGATTACCTCAAAACGTCAGTCACCGAGCAGACTCATTCTTCATCGATCTAGCACAATTATTCTGGCTTGCTCGATATGTGATGCTTTAAAATATTTCTTTGCCGAACGATGTAAGAAGAGTTCTGAGATTGCGAGTTGTCTGGGAAGCTCGTTTGCTTTGCTGTTTCTGTTTTCTCGTCGTAGCAATGACGTGTAACACTTTTCGTCACTGCAACAGGTTGTCAGTCTGCGGTAGATTAAAGGTATAAATTCTTCTGCTTCGAAGCTTTCTTGTCACGCTTCATTAAGCCTGATCAGCCTTAACAAAGAATCAGTTATTTCAACTTCGACCTTGTGCCGAGTAGTTTTCTACAGATAGCAAGAAAAGACACCAATTCTCGAGGTATGGCAGCCCAAAACCTAGCGGTCAACGAGATTGTTCAAACAATGCTTTGGGCGTGCAATCGAATCCGTCAAGAGATCGACGACCGCGAAAAGAAGTTATCAACGTATATTGATATTATAACTGGTATCCTTCACGCCGAGTCTCTTTCCAACAACAGAAAGCAGAAGGTGCTTACAATGGCGGATAACATGATTCGCGAGGGCGGAAAGGGGGCGGGTGGGAGGAAAGAGGTTGCTGAAGACGCATACAGTCTTTCGTCTCTTGCCATCCTTCTTGGCGACATGTCAGATGACAGTCAACGAATGGCTTGTGATGTGGTCGAGAGATTCAAAGAGAGGCGGTTGGCAGTAAATACGCTCGCGGGGGAAGGTGGCAACATTGGGGCTGGGGAAAGGATATGAAGGTGAAAACTTGGGGTTTAAGCATTCGTGGCGTTTGGTTGTTGTTAGAATATCTGGCTTGAAAGCTCTTTTCGCGGCCCAAGATCAAGCAAACTGGTACCATATGGCTTGCTATCGCGCAGCTCTGTGTTTACTTGGCATATGGAAGATGCTCTGGATTGTTTTGAATTAAAGTACCGGGTGGGTTGAAACCTGGCCTGGCTGGGGACGCGACGCATTATTCTGCCTGGGTAACGGGTCGTTAATCGCGGGATACTGCATTTGAATATGATTTTTCTTATATAGTAGTGTGTCGTTCGTTGTCTTCGATGTGATTCGTGTTCTTTGACATAGCATTTATTATTTGCTTGACCTAAAGCGTCAAAGCTCTCATCATCATGTAACAGATGTTTATACTGTCTGTAAAAGGAATAAGCTGTTTTTCTTTGAAGCTCTATTATCATTCTTCATCACGTCGAGACCTTCACCTATAAAGAACCAGCTGAAATTAGCAGAAACCTTGTAATGAAGTGGATCCGTCAAATGTTTTTGAGTAAAGGCGCCGAATTTCCAAGTATGCCAGACCCAGGCCCAACCTTCAATGAGCATACTTCACTCGCTCTTTATCTCAGCGAATTTACAAGAAAACAGCGATTGCTTCTTAACTTTGTGAATCGTATGAGAGTGAAGACAATCAATGAAGCTGACAAGATTCAGCAGAAGATAAAAGAAAAGACGATGAAAGGAAAAAAGATGAAAGAAGAAATACATACAGCTTCACTCGCGTCTCTTCTTAACAATATCTCGAGGTGAAGAAGAGAGCGATGCTCGAAGTGGTTAGGAGGCTCAGAGAGCAACAGGCAAGAGTGAGACGTGTAACAATATCAATCCTTCTCTTAACAACCGAATGAATCATCCGACAGACACCAAACCCAAAGTCTTAGAATGCTAAGCAGCAATCCGCACGAAGTACTATTGCGCAAATCTTCGTTCCGCACCCATGGGATTAGCAGGTCACATGACTCATCAATATCTGCATCGTTACAGAGGGTTACCTCAGGTTCTGAGACGTGTCACACTAACCCCGTTAACCTGAGGCAAACAGAGGGTAATCTGTATATAGACTCTAAGCCGCATGACCTCGTCACCTCACTAACGTGTTTGAAGTAGCTTCAAATTGAATTACCAATCAATCAATGCTCAAAATGTTGAAGCCATAGGAGCAGTAGGAGGGGGAGTAGGAGCACTGGGTATTACTCCGTACACTGTTCGCTAACCTAAATGGTACTAGCGTGTAGCATGTGCCGACCTCTAAGGTACGTAGAAAGTCATTATCAGATTTACACTTCAACAAACCTCCTTCAGAGTTGGTTGACTGCCTTCAATCCAATGATTCAATCATATTCATACATGCAAATGAACTGACGGCGCGAGCTGGTTCGGCGCAAGCAGTCGGGAGTTCAATTACGGAGTACGAAGTACTGAGCTACATGTACAGATGGTGCTAGCTAGCTGCAGAAGAGAATATATGTATTCATGGCCCTGTTTTCCCCATAGTCACCCAACCCTTCCTGTTCTGATCGACTAAGCGAAAATCGAGAGTCTCGTCTCATATATTAATATGAGACTGCTTTCATAGTACATTTTCCAGCAGTCTGTTCAATAGTTTTGTCGTTTTTCGTATAAGACTCAGCAGGAAGTGAAAGAGAAAGAGGTAAATACTTCTTAGATCGCCCCTCTTCTTAGCAGTATCTCGAGACGGAAGGAAAGAGCGATACTCGAAGTGGTCGAGATGCCCAGAGAGGAACGGGCAAGAGCTATTACGACCAAGTCGCAAGAGTGGGATACGGGCGGATATTCATCCTTGCTCTAACTGAATAGACCATCAAACAAATGTCGTCACGTTCAATAAGATAGGAATAAAACACAAAGTCTTGAAGTACTCTTTGCGCAAATTTTCCTGTCAGTTGGCACGTCCAAATCCAGCAAATGTCTCGCACGATTGGACTGAAACCGCTGCATCGTTGCCGGATACTCAATCTTCTTCGACGTATACCATTCCTTATGTTCGATATGATTCGTGTTTTTGACGTGGCCCGAGTTGTTTGTGGTAAATATTTCGTGGACATGGCTTCAAGTGCTCGCAAAAAGTTTTTATAAAGTGCTTCTGCTCTCTTTTTTGTCCCGCTCCATTTATGGTCCAAGAACTCCTTCAAATTCGACCCTTGGTTACCTATGCGCACTTAGTCTATTGATCAGAGAAGTAGCAGAATGGCGACTATCGCGTCATCCCTCAGGGAAATCAAAACCACCCTCGCGCAAATCCTCGCTTCCACACAATCCTCCAGCCTCGACAGCCTCGACCAGCTACGAAAGATAGACCCAGATCGGGCTGATGGCTTGCTTGCTACCCACATTGGTGGGATCTCGGAGGATAGGCAGAAGAAGATCTTCAAAATGGCTGAAAGCCTGAGAGTGAACAGGGAGAAGGTAGAGAAGGAGAAGGAAGAGGAAGAGAAAAAGAAGAAGGAGACGGAGAGGAAAGCGGAAGAGAAGAAGGAGATAGAAAAGGAAGAGACGGAGAGGGAAGAGGCGAAAACAAAAGGGACGGAAATGAAGGACGGAGTAAGCTGTACCATAGATGAATTTTCTCTTGAGGGCTTTGACTTCGAGGACTCGTTTCCAGACTTAGACTAGCCCTACGGGCCCACGAATGACCCTTGACGGAGAATGCAAAGGCAGCTCTATGACCCTCGTTACTAGGAAGGAAAACGGCAAGGGTATGGTTGGTGTGGCGGACTATTTGACTTCTAATCGAGGAAGTATACACAGGGACCCGCCTTCCTGGCCATCTTATGACCTATCCCAGTCATCTCCTTCGCATCGTTGCCAGTAGCCTCTCGTGCTTCTTGTTCCTGTAATGGGCTTGGACGAGCGGATCATCAATGGTCCTGGAAACGTCCTATAATACAGGGCTGGCTCAGTCAGCCTCTGGGTCACCCTTTGAAATATTAAGAGTACGAAAGGGTAAGCAAGGGGCAAGGTTGGAGAATAGGTTATGCAAATACGACCATTTGCACGCGACGAATGTCATCCTCAGCAGTGGCACTGGTTTTTATACTTTCGTTATTTCGTTCATGCTCTATATTCGAGTTTGATTACTCGTATACGGATAACATAGTACTTCAGCGAATAGATGTTCCCAAAAGATGATAGGCTCTTCGTATCATGCCAAGTAACGGCTCTGAAAGTTTGATCGACGATGGAGTTTTGCATCGCTGGCATCATCTATGGGCTTCCACTGGCGATGCTACATGTCGGTTTCTCGTCTAACTTCATTATTTGTTATTCACCTGAACACTGACGTGGCTGGAATTGTTTGTTGCTATGTGACCCTCGACGTGGCTGCTGCCGGGCACAGACACCCTCAACTCGGAGCCATATAACACATCCTCTATCTTCAATTTTACCGGGTGGTATTAAGATAAATTTCGGCACGGATTCCTCACGCTCCCATTAGAAATTTAACCAACATTTACCTCTCATACCTCGCCCAAGTACTCAACAAAACAAAATGCCAGACCTCGACCTCAAGTCCTCCCTCAAAGAGTTGAACGCCCGACTAGACGAACTGACAAAACATCTCGCTTCTCCACAAAAAACAATCTCCCAGCGCCTTGAGGAAATGCGAAACAAAAACCCTGATCAGGCTGACGACCTTCTCGCCACGCATCTTAGTTACATATCACCGACAAGACGGCAGAAGATCTGCCATATTGCTAGTGGGCTGAACAAGGAGAGATTTGAAAAAAATGCTCAAATAGAGAAAGATAGGCGGGAAAGGCAAAACAGGAATCAGTAGACGATGGGACACGAGTAGAACACTGGATGTGGACAATGGTTTGGATGCTTAAGAGAAGGAAGCATGAATACTATCGAAATTCTAGATATGGAGGGAGGTGGGAGCTAAAGTGCTTTTGGATGGAGAATTGGCTTAAATCTTGATGATTGCCACAGCACTGGCCCAATTCCCGGGGTTTTCCTTCTCATACCTACAATGAAGTCTCGACGTCTAATTCCCGTTCTGTGTGCGATCATTGAAAGCTTCTCCATGATTCGGAGATTCAGGAGGAAGGTGCTTTGATCATACTGCAAACGATAATACTTCTCAAAACCCAAACCTTCATAGTACATTTCCCTGCACCACCACATGTCTGCCGTTGCGCAAAACACTGTGCCCAAGTCCTTTACCACCTATCTGTTGAAATATGCTATACATACCTGAATAGGATTGTTCCAAAGTGTGTTCACATTTTGGCCGATTCGTAAACCAACACTATCAAACTTCAAAATTGCATACGATTGCACCACCATCAATATTTTACCTTGAATCATCTATTTGTACTCATTTCCCTCGTTGCGCTGTAGCTCAAAGCGTTGCGGAGATTGTTACGATAGCTGAGATTTATGCAAGAACTTGGATCATCCCCCGCCAGGAGAAAGTCGGGCGGTAATATGTAGGACGAATTCAGACGTTGCACAGCGACAATCCTCCGCTGTAATGGCGTGACTTTTGAAACCTCTTGCAGTTAAGCAAATGTCGCGAGTCTACACCTACGTATGCAGCCACGGACCATGCAGCATGCAGCTTTTATTACGGTTCAGCAATCGGTCCAACAACAGAAGCGGAACCTCCAAGGGCTGTAGGCTGACGGGTACTGTTCTTTGAAAAAACTCTAGAGTTTGACGTCTCATACGAACCAAGGCCCTACACCACAAGAAGCTTCCCGAAAGTCGGGACCCGCAAGCTCTTCTTCACCAATCCAATGTCACATCAAACACCGATAATAATATGCCTTGCATCGAACATGGCATAATGGGCAAACTCGGATCGAACAGGGGTGTAGTAAGACTGAAAGACCAGATCTTGCTGGCGTGTGGTCGCCATAAACGGACCGGGACGACTTCATGCGTTCAACAGGTCCAACATGCAGAGAGAAAACTATTTGGTGAAAATGGACATGCCAACATAGCCTATGTTTACTATGATGAGATTGAGTTCTACCGGTAAGTACAGTATTCCTCCTGCGAGCGTTAGGGTGAATTTCTCTAATGCTTAAGCCATTTTCGCCCACAGCCTACCTACCTTACCTTAGGTCAAGAACCGCAACCGTTACTCGGAGTCTCGGCTGTGCGATATACCAGCTTCGAAGCGCTAACTTTCCCCTCCCCTACATCGTGGATCCTAATGTAGCATCATATTGTCAGTAGGCTGCATCTTCAAGGATGCTGTTCTTGGAAGGATTCCTACCCTTTTGGGATCCCCTGTAGTCCATTCTCACGCACGGTCACCGGGTGGGTTTTGATTTTGCCCTCTGCTAGAAGCTTTGCGTTCAGCTTCCAGAACATAACTCCCATGTCAAAGTGGTCTTTCAGCGCGGGGAAAGTTGTTTCAAACTTGAAGAACTCCTCGCCGAAGGTAGTGTATCCCACAATCGCTTGCGGCGTGACATCTTTGCGCGGCCAGGCGTCTGCAGGCAACAACGTAACGCAATGGAGCTGCTGACTGCTGTCGCTTGACAAGGCGGCCGCGCAGATCTTGTAGCTCGACTCTTGCGAGATGCAGTCGAGAACGTAGCGCAAAGAGTCATTCGTGTAGGCGCGGATCTTCTCTGCGCAGTCGGGCTCGTGGTAGTCGAACACGGCATCGGCGCCGCGAGATCTTACAAGGTCGAAGTTTTTGGGGCTTGCTGTGGTGATAACGGTGAGGCCAGACCTAACGAGACTTAGCCTTGTGCATCTTGTACCAATTTACACTTCGGGGAAAAATTCAAAATGCAATTACAGTTTGGCGTATTGAATAGCAAGCGTGCCTGTTGCCGTACTGCCGCCGTATATCAGTATAGGGAACGATGTTTTCGCAGGTTCGGTGGGAAGCGGCAATTTCAAGGTCATGTAGAGGGCTTGTCCAACAGTGGTGACCCCAACTCCCAATGTCGCTGTATCTTCGAAGCTCATGCCGTTTGGAATTTTGGCGGCATGGCCGTCTTTAACCATGGCAAACTCTGCAAACGAGCCATCCTCGGCGTTGTTCTACAATATGGTCAGGGCATGTCCAACGATCTTTCTCGGGTTACACCCACATTGTTGGCACCATGACAAATTCCGTAGACCTTGTCGTTCTTTTTGACATTCGTTTTGCAGGCTTCGCCGACCTCTTCGACGATACCGGAGAGATCGCAGCCTACAAGAAGATCGATGAGCAGGAGCCCGCAACTACGTGAAAAAGCCCCTACCCAGGATACCACCTACGAGACCGGCAAATGCAGTGTGGTGGAAGTCAGCTGCAGCCCATCAGCTGTCGCTCATGGGCAAGATATCAAATATTGTACTTGGATTGACGCTCACGGCCACAGTTTTGACCTTGACATAATCCGGCCTCATTGATTGCTCCTTTATATTAACAAGTTCTGCCTTTCCGGCCTCTTTGATAACGACTGCCTTCATTTTTTCCAATTGCGGTGATGATGTTTAACAGAAGGTCAAGGACGAGGAACGAGAAGGCAGTACAACGGAACCAATTCAATTCCGGAGGACAAGGCAGAAAGTGATTCGCGGCGTCGGCAGACGGCTCGCGGATTGGTTGATTCAGATCATGCACTGACTGAGCTTAGCTGCCCAATGGCACTAATGATATGCATCCTACAGGACCTCGGCTACCTAGAATTAATCGAGCATCCTTTGGGGGTACGTTCCACAGGTACCCGGCAAGTGAACGATGGATTGACTGGATGAGAGCCGCTGTTGGCATGACAAGCATGCACGACATGGTACCCACACCACCAGCAGTAGGTCCAAAGGGAGGCACAGTCTCCACGATTCATTCTCCCACAGCCTCTTCTGCGCCTGGGATGTCCCACACGGGTGATAGGCAGCGGTGAAAGGCAGCCATATATCGCCCGTTTTATTGCCCTGGCATCAGCATTGAAGTCATTCTGCAAGTACTCCATTCTAATTCCTGCACGTCCACTGTGCCGTCGCTAGCTTTGCTGGATCCACCGGCATACACGACAACCCACTCCCACTTCTGAATCGGCATGCTCGCTCCTGTTCGGCAAGGCGTCACTTACCTAAAATTAGGAGAATACCACACTCCTGTCTCTCAACCAAGATATTCTTATCGTTGGCCTACTCAGATTCTTGCACTACAATTCCTACACCCGGGCAAATTCTGCGCTTTCCTGTTGGAATTTCACAGTCTCTGGTAAACGTCTGGCGATATTCTCGGTTCTTTCCTTCTTTCTTTGTGACTCAGGATTAGAATCGCTTCTTGCCATTACCTCAAAGTATAAGTGATCATTTCTCATTTCTACCTATGATAGTAGGTATCCAGTCTAAGAGGTCGGGCACTAGAAAGTCGATTGAAAGCTGAACTTGGTCTTAGGGAACTGCCCAAGAAGATGTCACCGGAACAGTGCTCGTCTCGGTTGCGGAGGAAGGGAAAGCCTTTCCCGCTGCTGAGTTCAGACACCCTTTTCAGACTCCTACCGACTAGGACGACGTTGACGATCCAGGAAATCCGCGTAATTGGGAAATTACTGAGAAGCTCTACGCAACGGTGATTCCAGCATTGTACGCGTTTTCCGTGTATGTCGCCTTCCGCAACCGTTTTCTTCCTGTCTGATTGAACCTAGGGTATTCGGTGCCTCCGTTTATAGTCCCGGTATCCCTGATATCATGGAGCGCTTCAAGGTGAGCCAGATTGTGGCTATCCTCGGATTTTCACTCTACTACGAAGGCCTAGGTAGGTCAATGCAGCAGAATTGGTGCATCGACTCTGCTAATCAGCATGGAAGCGTTCGGACCCATGATCGGCGCCCCAATCTCGGAGACTTTCGGTCGAAAAACGGTTTACCTCCTTAGTTTACCCATTTCTATCCTCTTTGCAATGGCTACCGGTCTATCTCAGAACATCGAAACCGTCCTAATATGCCGATTTTTGTCCGGGAACTTTGGCGCACTGGCCGTTGCTGTTGGCGCTGGGACTATAGCTGACATTGGGGATCTGCAGCATGGAGGTGGCCTCGCCATCGTATTCTTTTCCCTTGTGCCCTTTCTTGACTGGGCGCTGGGTCCTCTTATCGGCGGATATACTGTATAAACGCGTAGCGCTTGGCGATGGATCATGTGGGTCTTCATGCTAATGGAAAGATTTGTGTGGCTCATGAATTGTTTGCTTGAAGAAACGTCGGAGAAAGAGTTGCTTCGGCGTCGTGCACTTGCACGCGGAATTTTTACATCGCCGAAACCGTCGACAAAGACAGCTTTAAACATGATCTTCACCATCATACTGTTTCGCCCCTTGCGAATGCTTTTGATAGAGCCGATTGTAGCATACATCATCTTTTATGTGTCGTTCGTGTTTGGAGTCATGTTCGCTTTCTTTGATGCTTGCCCCTACGTTTTTCATAGCTTATATGGTTTCAGTCTTGGGCAAGTAGGTCTGGCTTTCTTGGGAATTGTCGTGGGAATCTGTCTCGCAGCCTTCACTTTCGTTGTCATAGACGAAACACTCTACGCAAAGGCAAAGGCAAGGGCACCACCAGGAAAGCCGCCACCCCCAGAAGAGCGCCTTTACGTTTCTATGCTTGGCTCGGTTGGCATTCCAGTCTCCCTCTTTTGGTAAGTCTATCGTGCTGTTAATTACTTTGCACGCGTCGTTATGATATTCGACCTTAGCTAATGCATGTATCTCTTCAATACTCATACATGCACAGCTCGGGACCACAACATAACTCGTTGATACATATCAAGCCACGTATGTAGCGTCTGCTCTTGCTGCTAATGGCCTCCTGCGCTACACTTTCGGGGCGATCTTTCCTCTATTTACCTTCCAGATGTACTCCAAGCTAGGAATTGCATGGGCTGGCAGTCTCCTGTTACTCCCAATACCTTGGGTGTTGTACAAATGGGGACCGTTCCTGCGTAGCCGAAGCTCATATCAAACAGTCAAAACTTGAGGTCAGGCAAAATGTATTGGGATAGCATACTGAGATTGAAGGACGGCCGAATTGTTTGAAAGGTATCTGGAGTGTCTTCAAGCGTTGTCCTGATACAAGAAATCGACCCTTCACTATTACCGTATTTCATCCGGACGGTAATCTCTTCCACCATCATTCTAGCAAATCTACTTTGAAATCCACCTGGTAACACACATCCCTCCCCCTTCAGGTCTGCAGTCCCACAAGAGACCACGCGTCAATTGCTTCTTGTGCCCTATCACACCTCTTGCTCGTGTGATCATGGCAAAGGCAAACTCCTAATTCTTATGGCAACGGTAGCTCAAGTCGTCTGCCCCACGTGCCCAGCAGAATGGCCGCCGCTTCTCGTTAGTCTCGCAGTTTCATGGGGCTATTAATGACAGTAATTATAGTTTCCAACCTATTATTTCTTCTTCCCTACACCATCACTGTCTGAATCGTATCTTTCCTTCTTATTCTCCAATCCATCCCCTACAACCCCCACTAGCACTCCTTCCTCAGCATCCGAACCCCATCCCCCCGCCCCACGACACAACCCTACCCACCGTCTCCTATCCAACCCCCAAAACCGATGCCCACCACACCCATCCCGCTCTCCCCCACCAGTGCCTCCCAACTCTTCCCAAATACCACTGAAGCCGTAGCCGAAGCCGAGGGAGAAAAGAGTAATGTCGCCCTTGAGTTTGGAAGGAGGGCATGAGGTGGAGGAGGATGTGAAGAGAAAGAAGGTACGAAGGGAGATGTGGGTAAGGGGAGCAGCAGGAGGTAAAGAGGGAGTGGAAGATGGAGTGGAAGAGGGGATAGAAGAAAAGAAAGATGAGATGAGATTACAAATCGACGAGAAAGAACGAAGAAGAAGAGAATGAGAAACAAAATGAACAAGACTGAAAAGATGAAAAGAGACGACAACAACAATCTTCCAACAAAAAATCCGCAAAAAGCCACGGAAAAAAGCTCCTCTGATTAATTTATTCCCGCAGCTCCCATCTCAACCCCACAAAAACCCACCCCACCCACCCCGTCAGCTCCGTGTTCTCAATCCCAAAGCCATTTCTTGCTTTCATTATTACACAGCCACAGCATCCATCCATCCCATGCAACTGTGTTTTTCTTTTCTTTTCAGATGGAAGAATTGTAAGTGAAGCCTTCAGGATGGTTGAAGAAGGGGTCTCTTTATGGTCTGAATTTGAATGAGAGAGATGAGAGCGATGCTTTTGGGCGGGGTTGTTTTTTTATGGGTTTATATCGAAACCCTATGTAGATACATTTCTTCCCCCTAAAAGGGGGTTTTTCCACTCAAAAGAATTGGTTTCAATCCCATCGGCATCACTATTGTCTGAACGTCCAACGCAAACCCTCGTTTGTTAGCTTGTGTTGAAATATATTCCCATCCTCAATACACTTGAAGTAAAGTAGTCTTGATTCTCACTGCCACACTCTCTAATAACCCCCCTCCCCCCCCTTTCCCCCCGGAATTTCTCACTTTTTGCTTATTTGTCATTCCCCATAAATCCGCCCACTTGCACATTTCTTTTGCTTCTCGTGGAACATGTCTGTCAATCTCCTTCCTTCCCTTGCCTTTCCTTGACGATAACATATCTCAACGCTCTCCCCACTCGCCCCTTTCCCACAAGGGGAATATCCCCTCTCTTCCCTCTTGGTGGATGGGCTTGAGAGATAGGAGAGTTGATTGAGGGTGTATATCTTTGTTAGTAGTTCGAAGATCGCGAGGTTTGGGTTGGGGGGAAGGAGCGCTGGTGTGAATACGGTGAGAAGAAGGATTGAAAGTGGAAGAGAGAAAGGATGAGAGGATGTAAGTTTGGAGGAGTTGGGATGCATGAAGAAAACTAGAGAGAGGATTTGATTCCGCGATGAGATTGACGCTTCTCAAATTCGGCCTTTTTCGTTTCATTCATGAGGGTCAGGCTCGGTGTGAAAAACTTTTTCGTCATCACTTGGTTGTTTACTATGCATATTGGATGGAATTTTGTATTTCCGTTGTTTTCTCGGCTCAACGCTTCTGTTTTGGTGTGGTAGGATTGCCTCGATGTTGGGCTCTCATGGCTTTGTTTGATGTAAGTTTGAAAGAACGAGAAATGTCTATATGTTGCCTGTATGCGCTTTTCTCCTATTAGATGTTCCTTGTTATGTGTATGCAAAGTAGGCACAGGAAGAAAAGGAGACGTTACTATACATCCACACAATATCGCACTTCGCATTAGTACCCTATACATTCATCCCCTCAATCGTCCCTCCCACTCCTCCCTCAGCCCCTCCATCTCCTCCCAGCACCTCCTACCGAGCTCTTCAAACGTCTCTCTCTCCCCCTCTCTCAACCCTTCCACCCCTCTCCTTCTCCCCTTCCTCATCCCACATTTCTGTCCATCTCCAACCTTCCCTCCAAATCCCCAACCCTCCACCTCCGTCCTCATCACCCTTTCCTCTCCTGTCCAATCCACACAGCTTCCCCATTTACCCTTGCCGTCCCTCTCTTCTAGCGCATCCAGTTCTTCTTGAAAGGCCAGAGCGAGCCAGACGGGGGCACATGCGCCTTTGTAGGAGGATACGGTGTGCCAGGGCGAACCAAGCCAGCGGGCGAGGTAGAAAGCGAACATCATGAAGTAGTACGGTATCCAGTGAAGTGGTATAATGCCGGTGGTACAGATGCCGGGGTGGGTGAGGTAAATGTTCGGGAGCGCGACTTGAGTTTCGGGCTGTTGCAAAGGAGTGGAGAGGAAGCGTTGTACGTAACGGCGTGTTGAGGGAAGGGAGGAGGTTAGAGCGAGGATGTCGGTGAGGCGTTTCGAGGACTCGTAGGCGGTTGAGGACGAGAGCCCTTGCATGTCATCAACAGAAAACGTATGTGCATAAGCCTCGACGCTGGAGATCCATATTATACGGCCCTCACTAGGAGGGGTAGAGAGGAGCGGCACGAGACGATGGGCGAGGTAGTAGTGGCCGAATAGGTTGGAGCAGAATACTTGACCGAGTGGCGGCGGGGGCTTCTCGGCGGTTGTAGGTTGTCGAGAAAGTTGGGGAGCAGTGGTATATCCGACACCGCTGAGCTTGTACGTAGGGTACGTGACTTCGAAAGGGAAGTCAGTCAGGACGCCCCAGACTGCTTTGGGCCAATTAAGGCCCGTGAAGCCGCCGTAGCCTGCGTTTAGGACTATAGCATCGAGTTTGGGGAGGGAGGTAATAAGCTTCTTGGAGAGGGATCGGACGGAGAGGAGGGAAGTGAGGTCGAGTTGCTGGGGTTGGAAAGAGATGCGATTGTTCAAGGCTGTTTTGCGCTTCTTCGTGTGGACATTGAGGTGCTGCTGCAATCGGTCAAGGGTATCATTGCTCTTCTTCTCATCTCTGGTAGTGTATATTAGACACAACGACTGTGACGTTGGCCGAGTGAATAGAAATTCATCGATAAGTCGGCAGCAAATGGCGAAGCCAAGACCGCTGCGGCGGGAAGTCAGCGCTTCCTCGAACGAACTCGAAGCAACGTCCCTCACCTGTTCGCACCTGTCACGAGCACATAGATCCAATGTTCCTCATCAAGAGGACGATGTTCACGACTGCCCATTGCTGTCGGTCAAACTTCATATGTATGATTTTAAGCCCGTCTATTTATTTATTTTGACTGAAAGCGGCTACGGAGAACCCTCCGGCGAGCTTTCTTTCTATTGGACGTACCTACCATTTCACAAAAGTTCCACATACAGTATCTCAACTTTCGATGACTATACATCCTCCTTAATTATATCATGATCATCACTAATAGCGAGGACACAAAGTGTCTAATCGCATTCTCTTCCAGTTTGACGATTTGGCATCCGTACTATCTAGATGGCTTGCTTAACAAGACCTTTGTTGCATAGCTCTCTAGCAATCGCTCATGTTCATATAGCCGGATGCGGTAGCATGATACTCCACATACTATTCTATGGCTGCCACCTCTCTCTCCTTTGTCTTGCCTCTCTGTTCATCTTTTTTTTACCGTTCTTACACTACGTACATACATCTCTGTCAAGATGACCCCTGCGCAATCGTAAAGTCCGTACTCGCGATGTATTTATATTTCGTTGCTGCGTTGCTGCTGGCCACTGCCATTTCCCAGGACATACAGCTGTCAGATGTGCCATCTTGTGGTGTAAGTCGGCAATCTCTGCCTACTGTGAGAAGAAGACTAATGCCACGCAGCAAGCATGCCTCAAGAATGCGTCAGATGGGATACCCTCATGTTCAGCCGGAGTTCATTGCCTTTGCACCAATACCAATTATATCAATACGCTAGCATGTTGTCTAGGCACGAATTGCCAGCCTGCTGATCAACAGAGTTGGCATCACCCTAGAACCGAGACCTGTTGATTTAAATGCTGACTTTCTTGTAGAGGCTTTAGCATTCAATCAGCAAGTCTGCAAGAGCTCAAATGTAACCATTCCAGATTCCATCGGCTGCTCCCCTCCTACGTCGAGCACAAGCAGTGTGTCTATCGCCCATGCTTCGAGTAATACCGGTTCAAGTATCGACATGTCTGCAACGTTATCGTCGACGTCAAAATTAATCGGGCTGACGACTGCCACTGCTACCGGAAATTACTTCGTGCCTGCAGTCACACTTCCTATTAGTGCACCCGTCGCCAAATTCACGGGAGGTGTACTATTGCAAGGATCATGTACTATACCACAGTTCGCCTCCGTGACAATCGACGGTGGCGGAATTCTAGAATACCCTTGGCTTGGATGCTCGAATCTCCACCCAGGTTGTTGCCCCTTTGATATCAGTGTCGGTGGCCTTCTCAGTGTATGTCCTAAAGATTACTTTACTACGAGTGGCGCTTGCTGTCCATCGTAAGTTCCAGCCTCGTATTTCTTCCAAAACCCCAGCTGACCGATCGTACAGCGGCTGGCAAATCTATACCTCCGCCTTTGCAGGCGAAACTCCTTGCTTCACAACCCCCTCACTCCCTCTCATCCCCGCTCCAACTACCTCCAACGTTGTCACCAACTCCTCGCTCAACGTAAAGGTCATAAGCGCCCAACTCTTCACCCTGAGATACGCTCTAGAGCCCGGCAGCTCCGGTCTCACCACTGGCGTAAAAGCCGGCATAGCGGGTGGCATCGTTGCCGGCTCTCTCATCTTCGCCGTCCTCCTCTTCCTCTTCATCCGCCACCATCGCGCAGCCCGTGCGCGCGAGCTCGCCGAAACAAGAGCCGCCATCGAAGCAATGAACACAGACAAGAAGCGCTTCTCGGCACTCCCCGCCGAACCCCCAGAATTCACAGAATTGCCCACTCCCGCCACGCCGATGCACGAGCTGCCTTCACAAAACACCATCGCGTTCGAGCTGCCAGCGATGCCCGCCCCCGCGCAAGAAATGCCCGGCGACTCCTACATCAACGCGCACCACCCAGCCTTCAACACACAAGCAGAGTCCATCACAGAGGAGCCCTACAGTCCCATCACGACAATCCGCGACTCGGTCACCGAACCCACCCTCAGCGAAGCCACCACCGCGCGCGAGTCCCTCGTAGAGCCCGAATTCGTGGCGCCGGCCGCAGCGCGCAAATCGCAGTTTATCGCAGGACCTTTGGACCGGGAATCCGTCGTAGAGCCGCTTTTTACACCGCCTGCGGAGGGAGAGCTGGGTCGGCGGTCGGTGTTGCCGTCGCCGTTGGCAACACCGGGGGTGGTGAGCCCGATGACGGATCAGGGTGGGAGTCGGGATGCAGAGCGTGCTTCACATTTTTTTGCGCTTTGAGTTGTCGGAGCCGTTGGGCCTTGGGGTGGTGGTGTATGGCGCTTTTGTGAGTAGCTTCTGATATCGATCAACATCCACACCTCTATCACGGTTTGAGGTTTCTAGAGTTCCATATCCTGTGAATGTTTTACTTTTGTTGTAGACTTTTTCAAAATCGTCAACTTGAGATATCCCAACGCCATCACGAGCGTCATTTAGAAAGTAAGGTTTCAATGTGACTATTGTGATGCTTCATCAGGTGATATAGAATATTACAGTATCTATTCTTCCATCGAACAAACTGGTCTTTTCGTCACTCACACACATCAAAGTCGAAAACCAGAATTTTTCTTTTTCTTTTCTTTTTCTTTTCTCGATCGCGGCATTGCAATGATTTGTATTCAGAATTTCTACAGCTTTAACTTACTTTTCGGTTGATGGGAGTAATCGGTACGAGTATGCCTGGCTGATATGTGATGATATTGCGAAGTGGATTCGTTATAGAGGAGCATGGATGGGGTGTATGTATATAGGGTAGATGAATGAGATTGGTCAAGCATTGGCCGGGTTTGCGCCTTCGATATGGAGAGTAGCTAAGCTAAGGTACCTTGAAGTACACATACCGGTTACGTTTTGGGGTTTGGATGCCTTCCTGTCTGGCAACTGAGCTCCGACGCAAACGGATTGTGGAGAGGAGTGAGTGTTTTGGTGTGAGTGGCATACACTGGGGGGGTTGTAGTATCCAAGTCAATTGAACATTAGCCGATAGTTGAACATAAGGTACTCTCGACCAGGTGAACTGTTGCAGAAAGTGACACTGTTGATGAGAATCCCGAGTCAATGCTGGTGTTATTTTCAAGAAACAGGATGAAATCTACATGAGGTGTTCATTTAGACATTTGCTCTGGCGATACAATTCGAGAGTCTCTTTTGTAGAAGATGACGGATTGTAGGAGTTTATCGGATATATTTGTTGGTTGAGGTTAGATTGTTGAACGTGGTTGAGAGCGGTGTAAAGCGGACGGTTGTGGTTGGCCCGCTTCTTCCGCTATTCTAGCGCGGAGTCGGAGCGGGAGAGAGGGCGGAGTCAAGTTCCGGTGTCTCGGTGCCACAGTGGAGTAAATCATGTTTATCATAACTGCGTCGGTGAGGCCTGGGGGAGGGGGGGGGGGGGAGAGGGTAAACCACCACGCTCATGCATGACGTTGTGGGCCTGACCGGTGCAGTACCTCAGGCTAAGGTACCTGGGGAAGGAAGAGGCCGACAGTAGTGACTCTGAGCTAACGGCAGACCGACATCGACTTTGGTGCTTGTGAGGCCGATTCGTAAATTCTGGCTCCTTAAAGAGACTTAGACATGGGCTGCTGCAGGCTCAAGATTATCTTGTGTGTTGACCTTATTCGAGTAAGTGACAAAACTGGCATCCTGTTCAGCCCCAGGTGGTGTTTGCGTTCGGGCAGATTACCGTGGCCTGAGGTCGATATTCCAATTGGATGATGTTGGAAAAGGCTCACAGGGAACAGTGGAGGCGGCTACTCGTACAGTGTACCTGGTCATTGTGGGTCGTCGGATATGGGTGATTTTGACCAAGTTTGGCGGTCTTACACTCGGAGCAAGAGCCTTATCAATCCTTCCCACTGTCTTTTGACCGGATTGACCAATAGCGGATTTCTTCTCGGACTATGTCGGCTTTTCTTTGCCAGCCTTTTCTAGTGCTTCTAGTAAACGCCCCGTATGCATGCCGACCAAATTTGTGCATCCAGCTGCAAGGGCATCAACCTCATCGACGATCATGTAGGCCACGTAAGGCACCTCTATGGTCCGCATCTGCTTGCCGCAGTCCCAACGCGCAGCCCGTGTAGCTCCATGCAGCTTTGACAGGACCTCGTGATGTTGGGTCCCTATAGAGCGCCTTTAAAGTCCATCCCATATTGTGCCATTCCCATGTCCCCTTCACAAAGTGTTCACCTTGAAACAGAACAATGTTTTCCCATTTGAGCCTCAGTCCTTCGCCAGCGAATAGCCAGGCCGATCCACCCTTTCTCGAAGATGTTGGCAGGAAGCTATCCGGTAACATTGGGACTTTGCTTGACGATGTGATGCCCAAGTCCAAATCTGGAGCCGAAGCAGTGCGAACCGGGTCGACATCTTCGAATGATGTTTCCATTGGCGAAGGTGGAAATGAGAAATCTTTTAGTCGATCAGCTGAGATGCATGCTACATCAGCAAAAGAGCCCGGAAAAGTCCGAGCATTCGATCCGATCACAGAGACAGGCATGATCATGGCCAACGGTAGCACCTTTCGTGGAGCTATACCGTTCGATACGGAAGGAATGACGGCCGAACTTGTTCAGGCCTTGCAAGATGGCGAGCGCGGTATCGACATCTTATTCAAAGCAACTACCGTCGACGATGAGTGGATGGCTACGGACATTGAACAAGTCAGTCCTGCCAAGTATCAAGGAAGTCGAGGTACGGGACGAACTTGTGGAAAATTTCCAGCTTGGTTTCAATTCACCACTAACATTTTTATAGACACAAAAGGAAAGCCAGCCCAACGATGACGTCTCGGTGATTTCCTAGTGTGGGTTTTGGGTGCTGAGAACAGGTTCCAAAAAGCCGGCAACAAACACTATTGCTGCCGACATACATGTCCAGCAGGGCCCAACCATCATCAAAAGTTGCCAGGACTGAGACAGGATCATTGCAGACTGAAAGGTATTCGGTATAGAATTGAATGCACCATGGCCTTGTAGGAGAGCGGGTAGTGTTTGAAGCCTTTGTGAGCCAGGGAGAAACTCAGAAAATAGAGCTGACGTTAGAAGCGATACGTAGCAATGGAATACAAAATTGCACCAAAAGAGACAGAAAATGCATCCGAGAATCACTTCATTCATGCTAAGCCACATGCATGGCGTACCTATCCTTTTGTCATGCAATCATACCATCATGCTCCACAAGCGCCCTTAGTAACTCCGTTCCTTACATGACCTCGTTACGCCGTTATCCTATCTGTATAGATTGCCATTTGCTCCTTTCGCAACAAACAACCTCCATAATGACGTAAGTGAACATCCATCTCATGCGCCGCCGAGAAGCCTGACCGTTACTTAGATTCAAACGAGTGATACGATCGTAGATTGAGACCGCGATAAGATTGCTGAAAATAACCCACTGGGTAAGATCCTGAGAGAAGCCGTAAATGCTATACCATGGGCTTATCCGCCTGGATCCAGAAAGATCGTCTAGAAATGCGATAGGGCAAGTGAGCCAGGAGCTAGATTGTGCTGGGGAATCAAAGCCGAGAACGACCGGTCGATGCCAATCGCGAAGAACAGAATTTAGCCAGGGACTTCCTGCCACTGGAGTTCAAAATCGCTGACGGTGCCCTCTGCAAGCTGTTTGGCATGAACGGAGCCCCAGTCTTCGATCGCAAGCTGAACGTCATCATCAGAATCTATGCACACCTTGTCACCATCCATATCCTTGTATCGCAAGCGAGCGGTCCCTTTAGATATAGCGGCCGAGGAGATCTTGACCATCTTCGAGTCGATACGATCAACCAACGAGCGATGTTTGACGACGATAGGTACGACGATAGTAACGTGGCTTGGTGCTGGGTCGAAATATATCTTGACTTTCAATTGCGTAGGGTACGCTATGTCGGAAGTAGCTATGGGTAGCAATTGGGGATGAACGAGGGCGCTTGGTGCTCCTTCATGCTCGCCCCTATAGACTTCACGAGACTCGGCTTCAGCTCGCTGTTGCTGCCGCATTCGGTAATAGATCTCGCTATCTGTGTCGTCTGGAACCTGCCGTTGTGCTCTATCTCGTTGCACTTGCGGAGATTGAGTAGCACTTCTTGTCGGTAACGGGTTCATAGCAGGGGAACTGGTTTGGCTTCTACTTATTGGCGCTCTCATCTGAGCCACGTGCTGGGGTATTGGGGGTACCGGGACGTTGTCGATTGACGCCTGGCCGTTGGCGTATCGTCTGGCTGCTGCGGCGTTGGAGTTGTGAATATCTGGAGTGCTGGCCGATCGGAGACGACTCTGCATGGTTGCAGAATGCTGTGGATTTTGTGCGGTTGCCATTACCGGCAACGAAGGCCGGGTCTTGCCATTGATAGTGTAGCCATTGAGAGGGCCTGATCCATCTCGGGAAGGCGCGCGGCCCATAGCTGGGGCTGTTCTATGCTTATGGTCGTCATGCGGCCAACCGCCGACAGGTGTTCCTTGACGAGGAAACGGATACATATTAGCTTGAGAGCTCGAGCGCGTAGACATAGGTGAATCGGCTATGGGAGAGAAATATGAGTTGGCGTTGATTTCTCCAGGTGAGTCAGCACCTGGGGCAAAGTTGGTGTTCAAGGTCAGAGGTGCGTTTGGTCCGCTGGCTTGCTCAGGAAGCGGAAACCTCGGAGGGGCCGAACGGCCCGTGGTACGATCTATAGAGTGTAATCCAGTGCTACTATGCGGTGTAGTCGACCGTAAACTTGTACTCGAAGTGTTCCGACTCACGTTGAACACGGATTGCCCTGGAGGCCCCATGCCCGTTCGATTGTCATCTTCCTCGCCATCGTCGTCCTGTAGATAGGGGTTCTCGAAGAGTCCTTGGTTCTTCATGAATGTGAATTCAGTCTCTGATGTACCAGTCTGACCAGAACTGCGGGCAGAATCGCTTAGCGTCTTCTTTTGCTGTTGAACTTGCTCTCGCCATTTGAGCATCAAGTCTTTGTTCGCAAAGCGAATCACAAAATTTTCCACACCTGGATCGCCTTTCCAGAATATCTGTATGGTATACGTAGGTTTGTCTGCAATACGTCAACATATGGTCATTCCCCACCACCACATCGTCATTCCAAAACGGATTCGGACTTCACAAACCTTTGTGTCCAAGCGACACAACATCAGTCACATTCTGCATGAAAATCCGACCCTTTAATTGTAGCCGTGGCTTTCCTTTCTTATCAAGGGGTGGTTTGTTGTTACCTAACATCTTGTTCTTTGGCTTGTTAGGGTTTATCTCTTTGCAACAGAGAAGTATTCGTTCGAATAGATATACTTTATACTGCACACGGACAGGAGCACGAATGCCCAATTTGTCAGCATGTTTCTTTAAATTCAAGGTACGTAATTCTCTGGGGCTCAATTCCGCACTCAGGTGATAAAAGAATGGGGAGCACTCCGCCAATCTAAGACACGTGTTAAATTGGAAGAGACGATGACCCGGATGCGACATTAAAGGAAAGCCTAAATATCTTCCGAACGACCGACGAATCTTCGCCTTCTTGCCGTTGGATTCGAACTTGGGCCTAGATCTAGAAAGTGCGCTTTCGAATCTTAGCTTGCCCCTCCGGCTTGGGGTGGGTGACATCGAGCCAACCTCCGCCCCAGAGCCATCACGGGAGTAAGCAGTTGAGATGGGTGACGCGCTTGCAGAAGTAAACGTACTCGTCGGAGTTTGGGGGGAGTTTGGTGGTGAGTTGCGTCCAATCTTCCTTCTGCTCAAGTAAGACGGCATGGAACGCATTTTTCTTATTTGCTTCGCCATGCTTTGCGTGATGGGTGACGAGGGAGAAGTATGCGCCGAGACATCATAAGAGGTCTTCATTGATCGTTGTCCTTCGGGGATCTCTTCTGATACATCCTCTAACGAAGTGACAAACCTTATGGGAAAGGAGCTGTCTTCTGGGGGGGACAACACGATGTTGCCCAATTTGTGCCTTGTAGGGGTTGGGGAACCGAGCTTGAGCTGCTCTTGCTTGACGGCGTTCAAAAACGTAGCGTAAAGTCTTGGGGGAAATAAATCGAGAATACCGACCTCTCTTTCCACTTCCTTAGCTCCTTCGCCTTTCAAGACGGTGAAATTACCGTGTAGGAGGAGATCACCAAAATGATCAATCTTATGACCCTTCCAGTCCTCCACACGGCTTTGCAACTCCGTTACAGCTTCAAGTCGGTGTTCTTTGTCGATAGCATCATTGGCCCGGTGAAGAATTGAGCTAGCCGCTCTCGAACCTTCGGCTAAGGCCTCGTTCATGTCTTCACTCAGGTCTCCTTTTGTGCGTAGGTCCTTGGTATATGTTAGAAAATGGGGAGTTACGAAAGAAGAGAACGCTGAAAACGTACATCAAGGAGCATGGGATATTTTGACAAGCGCTGGAACGGCTTCATCAGGAACCCGGTCAAGATTGATTGAATTTCCACCATTCCTCGCAAGTCTTCTGAAAGAGGAGCCGCTTTGAGTTTATCCCATTCTTTCGTGACCGCGTTATTACATCGGATCTGATTGGCTATGAAAGGTTCATAAACTCTGAATGATTCCTTGTATTGGATGAACAGTTGGCCCCAATTTTGTTGGTCTTCCGGCAGAGAATTTTGCTGTTCAATACGGATTAGGAAGCGTCGCTGAAAATCGAGCAGGGCATTTAGATTCAAGAAAATATCATGCACCGCATCACCTGCGATAGCACCACTTTCTTCGACTTCGTTCTTGAAATCTTGCAATATTTCAAGGTGTTGCACGTAGTCACGTTCCGTCCTTACGATCTCATCAATCACAAAATGTTTATGCGGGATGTTCTTGTCATTCTTCACGAGCGGTGCCAATCTATCCACACTGGTCTGAACATGTTCCTCTGGAAGCAGCAAGCCCTTGTTGCTCAGGATATCAAGTACTCTATTGACAACCTTGGTCACCTATGCCAACATTAGTCTTCTTCGTCGACAAAAATCATAAGAAAAGTGACCATGATTATGCACATCAGTAATTATAACATAGAAGAAGCGGCTACAGGCAAGGAATAAAAACATGTCGAAAAGATACATACCTTGACAAAACCGGTAGTGTCACCCCCGTACAAGTCCGTGATGAGAAAACACTCATTTGCTGGAAAAGCTAGATCCGTTAAGCATGCTTGTAGAAATTTGAATGTAGCCGCTTTGCCGTACTTCGACTCTGCAATCCTACTTGGATCAATATGAAGTGGCACCTTAGGCTTCAGAGCATTGTATATGGTCATCAAGGGATAGCCACGGCGGAAACAATTCCACATCGACGTCACAGGTTCTGTCGAGTCATCGGCTTCTGCTTCCTCTTCCTCCATTTCTGCAATGTGATGCATAAATCCAGGGACTGTGGTCAACCGTCGTCTCAGGCTCAGACAAATATGGTACAGAGAAATCTTCTCGGTTGCTCTCTTGTTGGTTATGCTCTTATCCGGTTGAGGCGCATTGCTTGTTGGTAATTGTGGAGAGAAAGCTGTTTGTGGAGGGAAATGACTCTGCTGCGCACTACTGATGTTCGACCTTGTCGGCCCTGTGGCATAATGGGAATGCTGAGGTGTCGCTCCATTAGTGGTAAAGGATGACGGTGGTGCATTCATATGCCCGCGCGGGTGCACAGAAGAGGCCATCACACTCCTAGCCAAATGACCTTGAGCGGGTTGTGTCGCCAGCATCACTTGAATTAGTACTCGATGCTCGTTTTCAGTGATTCATCTCTTTCTCGGTTTACCGGCTTCCACGCTGCAGCTGGCTATTCCGAGGTCAAGGCTTCTCTTGAAGAAAGCTGTCGATGAATGTCTGAAAAAGTATCAGACGCGGTATGCGCGAAGGCGTCCCAAAAGCGAAGAGTGATTTTCGCAAACCACCATCCACAGTTGAGACCTTGACCGGAGACTGCGAAGGGAGGTTGGGGGCGGAGGATATAAAAGCCTATCGATCGTCCAAGGTACCGAGGAATGCAAGCACGACTGAAGGCTGGGTCCAGACAATGCGATGATACGGTATGTTGAGCGCGTCGATCCAGAAACTCCCCGTCTTGAACACTAGAACAATTGAGCGACTAGCCAGTGGAGGTGACGGGCGGTGGGTTTCCAGGTCTGGTGATCCGACTGTCGCAGAGACACCTTGTGAACGTAGGTATGTAAGGCCAACAATCAAAAGAAAGGAAGGATGCAGACCCGCTGAAGGAGAAGAAAGTCTGGGATGATTGAAAGGGTTCACAGTCCGAGACAGGATGAAAGGCAGTAGTAGTAAAACAGTAGTAGTAGTAAGGTATGGAGTACGGTACTTAGGTCATACTGGAGTGTTTGAGATGTATCTGTATCAGGTTGACTGTGACCGAGGAGCCCTGGTGAAAAATACCTTGATTGGCGGGGTTGAGAGCGCCTTACTGGATCTGGACATGGCGTCTTGGCAGGTCTCCTCGTACCTTACTGTGCCTTACGGGCCCACCGCCAAACCATTAGATCGTAATTAAACAGTTCAGCTAATCGAATGCTAACCTTAGTGTTTCTAAAAAGCAGTAACGTAGCTTGAAATCAATGGTACACATAGAAATTGAAAGGCTACCTACTTCGTACGATACACAAAAAGGAATGATTCGGGAACGTCTCAAGCAAAATGTGTATTCTAAGTCCGACTGTGTCCGAGCTCAATTCAATGAGTTCGTTAAGCGCACTGTTCAACGATGCTCAACATCGTTTGTTTTCTGATTGCAGAAATGTCTGTTTTGAGCAAATTCTACTCGCGCACTAGGAATCACGAATGGTCATATGACAGTCAGGTCAGGTCTTGCCTCAGTTCTCAAACGTGCCAACGTCGCTAAGCCCCTTCGGATTAGCGCCCTCGCTAAGCCCCTTCGGGTTAGCGCTCTGCTGACTTCGCAGCATACAGGCGGCACGTCTGAATGCAAACCTCTGTAAGATAGGTTGATCTGCGTTAATTTGGTGACAGCTCGCACAACTTGTCTCGTTAACTTTTGCAAGTCACAACATTCTTGTTTGCGACGCGATCATCAATGCACAACATGTAAATCATAATGTATGTGAACTTGCGATAGTACTTTCACATATGCTCTATCTGATGTGTCTAATTTAAGTATCAATAAAATTCTGTAAGATTGATAAGTTGCATCATTGCATCATTGAGTCAACTGCGTGCAATAATTCAAGTAGTTGAACAACGCGATCAAGAATATGCTAGCTTTGATTTTTTGTTCTTGTTGTCAGATATTTCATGATTATATCATTGATTGAACTTAGTTGAACTTGTATCGTGTTGTGTGATGAAGATTTGATTCAAACGTTCTTTTTGATGATTGAGAAAGTGTGCTAAGTTGAAGCAGTCAACTGAAAAGTGACTGATTATGATCAAATCATGCAAATCAATCTCTGATAAATATGTGCATCAAACAATTGAAAATCGATTTCAACTGATGTCAAGAATTCAACAGATCAACACTTTTTATTTACTGTTGAAGAACAAGAAGAATGTGATTCTCATCATCAGAATTGAATTTGAAAAGAGCATCATTTTTCAGATTGCACTCTTGATGTTCATTTTTGCTAAAACAGCATTGATCATCATGTCATTGAACACTTTAAAGAATGAGCAGTGCAAAAAGCTAAAAGACATTAGTGATTGTAAACTCTTTGTATTTGTTAGAAGCCAGCATAGAGCGAGTCATATGAGTGTAATGTAACGAGTGTATAAATGCTAAGGAAGGAAAGTATCTAGAAGAGAAGAGCCGACTATCTATATGACTCAGAAGAACATAAGCTAATTCTGAATAGAATTGACTTCGGAACAAGTCTATGCCCTAGCGATGAGCGATCGACGATAGCTCTCAGAATAGTCATCAACATAGTCATCAACATAGTCATCAACATAGCTATCAACGAAGATGCGTAGCTAGAATCGTAACAGTATTGAATGAAGATAGTCACAGCAGTTTCAATATTGCATTAATTCATCAAGAAAGTTTCACTCATCATAAGTTTTTAGTTTAAGCTGAAATTCTTCAAAAGATGTTAATGAATCAATGTTCACAAGTTCAAAGATTGTGATATTCAAATTCTTCAATAATGAGATTTTAAGACATGTCAGTTTTTTTGCAAATTTATGTCTGTTGACTATTAATGAGATGCACTTGATATTAAAGTGAAGTACATTTCATTCAGAGTACTTTGATCTTAAAGTGCTTCATGCAAGATTGTCTGTAAGATTTTCTCTTTTGAGTGTTTTTGCAACTGTTGATGTGAAAACATTAATCATTGTGAAAAATTAATGCAATTTTAGTTCAGATATCAGAATCATTAAAACTGCATTGAATCATTCTGAAATATATATTCAGATTAACTCACTTCAAATGTTTGCAATCAGTATGCTTGATCTGCAGCATGTTTTATCTGTGCAAGTAAATAATTTATTGAACATTCTTAAGATTATTATTTTCATGAATTTCATAAAGATCATCAATAACATCTGTGCATTAATGCGTTGCTGAATGAATCAACTGTCATATTCTTGTGACTTCAAGAACTAAGTGATATCTTTATTTTGACATGATCTTAACTGATAAGACTAAAATTGCAATCTCTTTTAAGAAATTATTAACTGAGAATGCAATGTCTTGAATTTTAATTGCAATAAATGCTTATGAGCTTAATATTGACAATTCTGATGTAGTGAGAATTTTGCAATAATTACTATCAAGCAGTATGTCAAAGCTGTATCAGCATCTGAGTTGAGACATGCGTTGTGATAATAATCAGATAAATTTTACACTTCTACATTCTTTTTGATGTATAGAACTTAAAAGTGAAAAAAAGATGAATGATTAAGACAATACAGATCAGAAAGAAACAAAAATGAGGTTTAGAACAAAAAAAAAAGTGTGACTTGCATTGATTCAGATCGACGTCATGATATGAAAGCTAAGCTTTGAAAATTATTGAATGCTTCAACAAGCAATGATTGCATTCACAATATGAAACTAAACTTCTTTCAAAATGAAGTTTATCAAACTTCAATTTATATAAAGTTCAGATCTTGTTATTCTAGTTGTGATTTGAATTCTCAAATCTTTATCACGAGTCACGATGAGCTGATCAAAGATTCAGAGAAAGACTCACTTTGTCATTCATGACTATGTCATCAGCTTCAAGAGTGATGAGCAGAGAAAATTCTCAAATGTTTCTCACTGATTATATGAATCATTGTTCATCATTAATAATGCTTGATAGTATATTAGAGTCTTTGACAAATTGAGCTGAATATATTCATGATGAATTGAGTCTGTGACGTTGAGTTGAAAATGAATGAAGTAATCTTTGAATATATTATCTCGAGATTATAATCATATTAAAACAGAGTCACAGTATGAGCTCTGATGCAAGCGAGATTTTTGATGAGTGAAAATGAGTTAACAATATAAAAAGAAATAGAATTTCAAATTTGAATGCAAATGATGCTCTGATGAATTTCAATAATTAAAGAAACAGTTAATTCATTTCTTGTAAATATGATAAGTTGATTGAAGATGCAGCAGACACAGTGAATAACTCACGAAAGTGAATCAAGATGAAAAAGTCATCGACGAAGAGTGTGAAGCTTAAAGAAAAGATTCAATCTTTGATGTTGAATGAGTCACATGATAAAGCATTGCAATCAATCAGCTCTGAGCAAACATCAATGAAGAATGAGCAAAAGCTTAAAACTGATGCAAGTAATTCAACAGATACATGACAGTCTTGTAAGATACTTCAAAAGATAGAAATCAATAGCATGATGAACAATTCAAGAGAACTTTCATCGTTAAAGATGACAGAGCGAAAAAGAAAGCTTTTAACTAGATATGAGAATTAAAATTGCATGATGTCGATTTATTGATTTTAAGCGCGAAGATTTCAGTCAATAAACAAGTAATTGCATGTTTCAAAAAGATCTGTTGAAATAGTGAAACTATCTGATATATTGATAATTGAATTAATGAAATTAATAACTGCTTCTGCATCATCATCAATGATATTGAAAGATATGACTTTCACGTCATGCTGCTGATTGTACTTCAAGATGTTCTCATTAAGTCTTTCAAGTTTCATGATGTCACGAACTGAGAGCTGAATGAAATCAGAATGAAATTCTAATAACTAGATTTTAGATACAAGACGTTGCACGAAGAAGAAAGAAAAGAAAGAGATCATTCAGATGTTCTTATATCTCATGAACGCTGAGTATCATTCGTATCGAGGAACTCTCATAACATCACTGATAATCTCACATCTATCATCATCTATAATATTGTTCAACATCATCTAAGTGATCTAACATCTCTTTTCCCAACATCTTTCGAGTAACACATGCTAAAATCATGACAATAAATTTCTCTTTTTGAAGTCGAAGCTTCTGCGAGACTTTTAATTCTTTGACTCATATTCAGAGTCGTTGCTTTCTTGCACGTAAGCGATTCATGAATTCTTATTCGAACGATCGAGATTTCGAGCGTGATAGACGTTCATGACTTCGATGACATTCATCACATTCGCAAACTTTATTCAACTGTTTTCTTCTATCTCAGTTCACTTAATTAAATACTCTAGCTGAGAGTTCTTTACTCGAGAGTTCAATATTTCGTTCATCTCTCAGCTAAGCACTTCTTCGACGAAGACTATCAAAAACGACGCGAAAGATATTTGTTCAGATAAGAGATCGTTGATCGCAGAATGAAGCAGATAAGTATGAAAGACGTCGAAACAGAATCAGTCATTGAGCAACTCTAGCTGATAAGAATGAGAACTAACAATTTTGATGATTCTGAAAGATTTCTCGAATTTATTAGATAACTTCTTGCTGAGTCGATGAATCATCAGATTGCGAGCATCTAATCAAATCATATCATTAATTGCATACTTGAGAGCGTGTTGTCGATGAACATTAGCGAATTGTTTCTGATATGCTTGAGCTAAGATCATTTGTTCTCGCAGAATTTCATTGATTCAATTCATTTTCTGAACAAACAGATCGACATGTATTCATTTCGAGTGTTCAATAACGTTCTTCTGAGTCTTCTTTGATTTCAACCTCATTCGAGAATGCTGTTCGAAGTTAACTAGAAACGAGGTGCATTGAGTGCTTTCGAAGAAGTGATTGTTGATGACAAATTCAGCTGATGACAGTCATGCAGCTCAGTCGTTCTGCATAAAGAACACGAAGGCTCAAAGATATTGTTTCAAAACGTCGTTGATGTTCTCGATTTGATCATTCATTTCTGAGTGAAACGCAGTTGACAATCGAGCTTGAATTTTCAATCGAGTACAAAGTTCGTCTCAAAAGTGACTGATAAACTGAGTTTCACGATTCGAGACGATTGAATCAGATAATTCATGATGTTTTCATATTGCATGATAAAAAACTCGAGCTGTATCTAGAGCTGTAATTTCACTCATAGACTCGTAATGCACTTGTTTAGATAGTCTGTTCACGACTATCAGAATATTGATTGTCGAATTTTCGTTCAGATTCTTACTTTCAGATACTGTCACGATGAAATTCATGACTATGTCTTTTCAGCGACGATTGAGTACATCAAGAGACTTCAAAGCTTTCTGATATTTTTCTCTAGAGATCTTCACTCGAGAGCATAGATGACAATTGCATACGAAGCGAGCTACTGTCTTGATCATTTCGAGTCAGTAATAATGATGACTGAGTATTTCGTAGATCTTGACTCTTTCTGAATGATTCGCAATAGACGTGTCATGACTTAACTGAAGCAGACGTAGTCGCAGTTTCTCATCTTCAAGTATCAATAGTCTATCTCTATAGTAGACTCGATCACTTCGCAGCGTACATTTCGCTAATGAAAATTCTTTAAGCTTTCGTTGATCGTCTCTTAACGCAGTTATCATGATCTGTATTCATTCATCATTGAAATAGACTGCAAAGAGTTGTTCTTCTAGCTCATTCATAGACATTTTCTCTGATGATTCAGACTGCTCAGAGATCACTGATTCGCTCTTCGAGTCACTTGATTCAAATGCTTCAGAGTCACTATCGTCGAGAACATTGATTAAGACTTGAATTTCCAGATTTTTTGATTTTAGCACGATCTGTCATTGATGTTCTCAACGACCATTCTCTTCGTTCAAGAGAAGATCTTTTGATCGACGCGTAAGTGCATCGACTCGAGTGTTCAATTCACTCGAACGATACACGATTTTGAAGTTAAATCGAGAGAGAAATTCTGATCATCTGACTTGTCTTCGACTAAGCAGCTTGATTGACATGAAATATTCTAGATTCTTGTGATCGAAAATGATCTCAACAAGATCTAACGTGCTTTTCAGTTCGAGTCTTCATTTCTCAAAAGCTCTGATTATAGCTAGAAGTTTCTTGTCATAAATCTCGTAGTTGCATTCTGCGAGTAGCATTTTGAAAGAGAAATAGATCACAGATCTTAACTGCTCGTTATCATCTCGCTGAGACATGACTTCGATCACAACATAGTCGAAGACATCGATTTTCACAGTCACGAATAGATTCAAGTTATAGTGCATTAAGATAGAGACAGTGATGAACGTCTGCTTGAGTCAATCGAAGACGAATTGACACTTCTGAGTTCAATTAAATGACTGATCTTTTCTGATTAAGACAGTCAACGAGTCAATCAGCTTGAAAAACTTCTTAATAAATCGTCTATAGAAGTTGACGAAGCTCAGAAAGCTCAGAACATCTTTGACGTCTTGAAATGCAGCTCAATTCATGATAACATTGATCTTCTCAGAGTTCATTTTGATTTCGTGAGTGATGATTATTAGATTCAAATACTTGATCTCGATAACTGAAAATTCGCATTTCTCAATATCTATCTGTAGTTCAACGACTCTAAGTCGCTTCAGTATCTGATGAACATGCTGAGTATGCTTCTTTTTGCTGTTGCTATAGATCAAGATATCATTCATGTACGCGATGCAGAAAACGTTCAAGAAGTCATGCAGAGTGTCATTAATGAAGTTCTGAAATGATGATGATTCATTTGTGAGTTCGAAGAGCAAAACGTTGTACTCGTATAAGTCATAACGTGTTCGAAAAGCGATCTTTCACTCATCTTCATAAGTCATTCGCAGTTTATTAAAGACTGCAATGATATCTAACTTGATGTAGTACTTGATCTTAGTCAGTTGATCTAGAGTTTCTCGAATGAGAAATAACGAATATCAATTCTTAACTGTCATGACGTTCAGATCTCGATAATTCACGTAAAATCTGAGTTCTTCGCTTGATTTTTTAACAAAGAGTATCGAAGAGATCGCGAAGAAAGAGCTGACTTGAATAAAGTCTTTGATCAAATTATTCTTCAGATATTTCTTTAGTACTCGAAGCTCATCTTGAGACATGTCATATAAAGACTCGAAGATAGAAGTTTTGCTCTTCTGCAGCTGAATTTTATGATCATAGAAACGTCGTTCAGATAGAATGTTCATCAATTCGCAAGAGAAAACATCTAGAAAATCGTGATATTCGAAGAGCAATAGCGTGACAGAGTCAACGAAAGACGTGATTTTCAGAGCTTTGTCGATATTTCTCATGAATATGACAAACAGATCATGATTCTTTTTCCTAGCGAGTCGCAGAAACGAAGCACTATCTATAGCGTAGATCTTCAGATGTTTCAAAGACGAAGACGTCAAAGAAGCTGATATTGACACAGTCGAAATCGAGATGCTCGAGAGAGTTTCGAATACAAGTTCTGAGTTGACTTGAGATTCAAAGATGAGCTGATTATGACGCAGATCTATAATTGCTTTATGATTTTTTAATCAGAGCAGATCTAGAACAACTGAGAATTGCGAAAGTTGAGTGACATAGAAGAGAATTTCTTCGAGCTCTTCGCTTGAAACTCGAAGTTTGACAAGAGTGTAATGAGTGATTGAATCGAATACAACTGATTGATCATCAAACTTCTGAAGAATACAGATTTCAGACAAAGAAAAACAGAGCAGAAAGTGTCTTTGCGCGAAAGAGTCATCAATAAATGCATAATCGATGACGTCAATATCAATCAAAACAGAAAGATTGACATTGATTTTATTGCTTTCTAGATTATCTGAGAGCACGAGATGATCATTGTTCATCTTCTTTTCTAATCGATGAATCGAGCTAACTGAGAGTGCAGAGATTT
>JAABUO010000526.1_pt1 | contig 72110 bp, 76 predicted proteins | sample 5559291 | NCBI WGS metagenome assembly JAABUO01 (sample SAMN10711878, study PRJNA513372) | rock metagenome | isolation source: Antarctica rocks | place: Antarctica: Victoria Land, Finger Mt sud
TGCCTCGGCACGGTGGGCCTCCGTCAATAGGCCCCGTTCCGCACTGCGGAACCTTGGAAGCCCTGGAATCTGCACCTGGTGTAGAGGACGAGGGCAAGCCGTCGGCTTCAGCCGACGGTAATTGACTGTCCAGGATGACGACGGCACTCATGGGTAGATAACTCGATCAGATGTGTGGTTCTCGTTCATGCCCTCTTTGAACTGTTCCCACTCCGCCCGGCGTCGGGCGATTTCTTGGGGATCGTCCGTCTCATCTTCCCGATCCCATTCTTCCAGCATGGCAAGAGCCGCCTGGTTTTTCGCAAGCTGCTCCTGTGAGTAGACGACGCGAGGCCCTGGCTTCACCGTCTCCTCAATCATCTTTTCCAAGTAGTCGGAAACTCCTGTCCCCTCGGCGGCGGCCTTCTGCGCGATCTCCGCTTCCACTTCGGGTTTCAGGTTAAGCGTCACGGTCATGTTAAGGCTCCTGGCTGGTCCGTTGTTGTGTCAGGTCACGCGCCTCGGAAAACATCAGGACGCTATTTCCATAGCGCCGCCATCTTCCAGCCGGTAAGCGTAGAAGTGGCGGTCCAGCGTGAAGACCTTTGATGTAGACAGGACTTCGGCGGCAACAACGACCGAAGCGTCCGCTAAATCCATTGGCGCATCCCGATATTGTGCCATGAGTGCCCGCATCCGCCGCCACTCGTCTTCGCTTGGTAAGTGCAGGCGCAGAAGTCCGTCGGCAACCCACTCCCAAAGCTCATCCTGAGCCGAATAGCCGCCGCCTGGAACAGCAGATACATCACTTCTGTGAGGCAAGGCCAAGTCGTGACAAGCGGCACTTTCGGAAGTCGTGCCAACATGCTGCTGGCTTGCTCATGGTAGGGATCATTGGCGTTGACAAGCGCCACCAGCGGCCCCGTGTCCGTCAGTGTGAACTCCGGCGGTCCAGCCCGTCTTGTCCGGCGGCTCACAGGTTGCCTGCCTTGTGCTTCTCCACGACATACTCCGTGAACCGCTGTCCGCAGTTCTGCGAGTAGGCTTCCGTAGAACCCTTAATCCGCCCGATTCGGCCCGCGAACAAATCCGCCGCCGAGCCTTCCGAGGCGTCCGGTTCCTCTTCCTCTGCTTCGGCATCAGCGACCGCCAGCAGGTAATCAGGCAAACTCTGCCCCGCCCGCTCCGCCTTGCGCTGAAGCCGCGCCTCCGTCTCCGGCGAAAGTTCCAGCATCAGTGTCATCTTAGCTCTCCTTGTTGCGTCAACTGCCTAATCTGCTCATCTCATCGTTGTAGCACTTCGACTATCTTCTTGACCACATCATCAACAACGGACTGCTTCAGAGTACCGACCTGGTACAAGACTATACGGCTGTCGGCAGTGAACAGCTTGTTCGGCCTGATGTTGCTGGGCTTGCTCAACGCGCCGGAGGCAAAAGCCGTGTTGTCCAGCGGCAAGGCGTCTCCATCTGCGACTGTTTGGCTGGTGATCTGGCACAGAATCACGTCCGGGCCGGAGGAGGCAGCCAAGACCACGGCAGGACGCCGTTTTGCTTGGCTCAAATCAGAGTAGGGGAATGGCAGGACGACCACATCACCTTTTACAAATCCTGCCATGCTTCATCCTCTTCAGGCCGGAGCCAGTCCTTTGCCAATGCCGACTCGCTCAACAGGTAAGTTTCGAGTCCTTCCGACATTCTCAGGTTGCGTTCCCGAATGACCGCAATGAGATAATCGGGAAGCGGCATTCCCTTCTGCGCCGCCTCGGTGGCTATCTGTGCCTCCACATCCGGGGGCAATTCCAGCGTGACTGTCATTCTGCTTCTCCTTTCCTCTCGGCGGCCTTCTGCGCGATCTCCGCTTCCACTTCGGGTTTCAGGTTAAGTGTCACGGTCATGTTGATAGTCCCTTTACGATGGAATTTCCGTGAACTTCACAAGCGCGAAGTTATTCACAAAAAACTCCACATCGTCACAGACGGTGTTGCATACCACAGCGATGCTGGCAACTCGCTGCAAATCCAGATAGCCGCACGGATTTTCTGCGGACCATTCTTGCCGATACATCTCTTGAAACAAGAATGTAGCTCTGCCATTGGAAATCAGAGCCGGTTTGCCAGCCCTATAGTTAGAACCATTCGGGGCATTAGGTATGACCACTTCCAATCTGATAGGGCTTTCTGGGTAGGGGCGATCACATCTAATGTCAAAGCTTATGCTCGCCCATCCACGATAATCCTGCACCTCGCTGAAAATAACCTCCATCTTGGCCCATCTGTCTATATCGTTTCTGAACCGCGCTCGAAAATGAAGACCTTTGGAAGACGATATGATTTCTGCTGAACCTCCAGGACAGGTATAAGTTGTCCAAAGGGTGAGGTCCTTCGCCCAATCGAGACGCTTTGACCCGTCAGGCAGAAACTTCCTGATGAAAGGATAGATTACCACCACTGTCAGTAGCAGAAGAAGAAGACAGTCCACGGCAAATAGCACCCCATTATCAAAGCCTCTACTCCCATGTGACTGCAATGCTGAGTACGCGAAGAATGCGAGCAACAACAGCTTTATCATCAGTTGGACGACGCCTGATACTGATTTGCTGAGGCCAGTCTTATTTAACCACTTTTGTAGACCCTCTAAAATGAAAGCCGCGACCAGGAACTTCAGAACATCATAGACTGTAGCACCTAACACATGAACTGTAACATCGTGTGTCATGTCTACTGCCCCAAATCCCCCTGCTGGCTGCCCGCGAAAAAGACTTCCAGGTTCTCCTTTTGGAGCAGGATTTCGCGGGGCTTGACGCCGTCCTGGGAGCCGACGATGCCTTTGGCTTCCATGACTTCGACCAGGCGGGCGGCGCGGGTGTAGCCGATCTTGAACTTGCGCTGCAAGCTGGACGTGGAGCACTGGCCCTGCATGACCAGCCAGCGGACGCAGGGTTCAAAGAGTTCGTCGGAGGAGCCGTCGTCTTCCTCGTCGCCGCCGTAGCCGCCGCCCCCGCCGGTCTCGGACGGGATCATGGTGTAGACGGCCTCCTCCTGCTCGCGCAGGTACTTGACTAGTTCTTCGGTCTCGCGCTCGCCGACGTAGCAGCCCTGGACGCGGACGGGCTTGGCGGCGTCAATCGGCATGAACAGCATGTCGCCGCGCCCGATCAGCCGGTCCGCGCCCGGCATGTCAATGATGGTGCGGCTGTCCACCTGGGTCGCCACGGCGAAGGCGATGCGGGAAGAGATGTTGGCCTTGATCGTGCCGGTGATGACGTCCACCGAGGGCCGCTGGGTGGCGATGACCAGGTGGATGCCGGTCGCGCGGGCGAGCTGGGCCAGGCGGCAGATGGAGGTCTCCACTTCCGGCCCCTGCTGCATCATCAGGTCGGCCAGCTCGTCCACGACGACCACGATGTAGGGCAGGCGCTCGTCGGGCGGGACGCGGCCGTTGAAACCGTCAATGTTGCGCGTGCCGAGGCGGGCGAAGCGGTCGTAGCGCTCCTCCATCTCCTTCAGGACGCTGCGGAAAATGCCCGCCGCCTGCTTGACGTCCTTGATGACCGGCGCGAGCAGGTGCGGGATGCCGTCGTACAGGGACAGTTCCACGCGCTTGGGGTCAATCATCACGAACTTGACCTCGCGCGGGGTCGCGCGGTACAGGATGGAGGAAATGATCGTGTTCAGGCAGACGCTCTTGCCGCTGTTGGTGCTGCCGCCGACCAAAAGGTGCGGCATCCGGGTCAGGTCGGCGTACTTGAACTCGCCGGACACGTCCTTGCCCAAAGCGAACGTCAGCTTGGACGCTGCCGACATGAACTCGTTAGTCGCCAGGCACTCGCGCAGGGAAACCATCTGGCAGACGTCGTTCGGGACCTCGATGCCGATGGCGGCCTTGCCGGGGATGGGGGCTTCGACGCGGACATCAATGGCGGCCAGGGACATGGCGAGGTTATCGGCCAGCGCGACGATCTTCTTGACGAGGATGCCCGGCTCCAATTGGACTTCATAGCGCGTGACGGTCGGCCCCATCGCGACCTGGGCGACGTTCGCGCCGATCTTGAAGTCGTTCAAAGTCTGCATCAGGACGGCCTGCTTTTCCAGGGCGGCGCTCTCATGATGCACGGGCTTGGGCGGGGACTCGTTGAGCAGTTCCAGCGGCGGCAGGACGTACTCGTGCTTGGTGCCGTCGTCCGCCAGCGAAGGCGGGATGACGAGCGGCCCTTCCGGCGCTTTGGGCTTGTCGGCGGGCAGCGGCGTCATCGTCACCAGTGGCGTCACTTTCGGCACGGTGGGCATATCGTCGCCGAGGGTGGGGGCGAGGGGCTTGAAGGGCGTAGACGTTTCCGTCGGCTCCCCCTTCGCGAAAGGCTTAACCCGTTCGGCGGGGGCGGCATCCGAAGACAGGATCGGGCGCGCGAAGACGCGCTCGGCCGCCGCCGCCTTTTCCTCGCGGCGGGCGTCCGACCGCTCCCGCAGGGCCGTCGCGCCCTGCCTCGCCGCCTGTGCGCCCGCGCGGGCCGCCTGTGCCCCGGCCTTTGCGCCCTGACTGACCGGCGCGGCGACCCGCCGCCCGCCTTCGACGGCATGGTCGAACAGGTGCAGCAGGCGCATGTCCGTCGCCCAGACGATTGCGCCCAGCGTGAAGACGAGCAGGAGGATGTGGCTCGAAACGTCGCCGACCATTCGGCGCAGGCCCGTCGAGACGACGGCCCCGACGATGCCGCCGCCGCTTTCGAGGTTTAAAAAGGGCTGCGCGCCGGACGTATGGCCTAAGTGCCACCAGGCGATGCCGATGACGAACAGCAGGGCGGCCCCGCCCGCGAAGTTCGTGCGGGTGTGCTGCTGTCGGCCCTGGATGAGCATGACGCCGATGGCGCTCAGGAAGAAGGGGAACAGCCACGCGCCGACACCGACCAGCCCGCGCAGGCCATCCACCAGCGCCTCGCCGAGCAGGCCGGCGCGGCTGCCGATGCTTAGGCTCACCAAAAGGATGAGGCCCAGCGCGATCAGGGTCAGCCCCCAGATGTCGTGGGCGAAGCGGTCGTTGTTGCGCGGCGGGCGGGGGCGAGTCGTCCGCGACGCCTGCGGGGCGCGCGGCTGGCGCGCGGCGGACTTGTTGGGCGGCGTTTTGACGGCCATACGGATGTTCTCCCGATAATCTTCTGTCTACATTATAACAGAAAAGGCATGATTATCCTATCCCCGCGACTTGTCGCAGGGTTGGGACTTCTTCGGGTATTATACTCCCGTCATGCCCTCCCGTCTTTTGCCCCCGTTCCTGATCGCCCTCGCCGCCATGCTCTGGGGGAGCGACCTGCTGCTGCGGCCTGCGGCCCTGAGTACGGGCTGGTCCCCGGCCCGCGTGGTGCTGGGGGAGCATCTGGCGCTCTGCGTCCTGTTCGCGCCGATTTTGTGGCGCGAGCGGCGGTTGCTGGCGGGACTGAGGCGGCGGGACTGAGGCGGCGGCAATGGGGGGCGCTGCTGTTCGTCGGCTGGGGCGGGTCCGCTCTGGCGACCTGGCTGTATACGACCGCGTTCTGGGTCGCTCCCTCCCACGCCCTGACCGTCGTGCTGCTGCAAAAGACGCAGCCGCTGATGGCAATCGTCCTGGCGGGGTGGGTGCTGGGGGAGCGGCGAACGGGGCTATTTTGGGTCTGGTGCGCGGCGGCGCTGGCGGGGGCGTACCTGCTCATCGGCTTCCAAAGGCCGCCCTCGCTGACGGATATCCAGACGAAGCAGGCGCTGTTCGCGCTGGGCGCGGCGGGTCTGTGGGGGGCGGCGACGGTCGCCGGTCGATCACTCACGGCGGCGCTGCCGCCCCGCCTGCTGGCCGGGGCGCGCTTCGCGCTGGCCGTGCCCATTCTGGTCCTGCTGACGCTGGTTCCGACGGGGGCGCAGGCGCCGCCGACGCACTCAGCGCATTATGCGGCCCTGTTCCTGCTGCTCATCGTGCTGCTGCCGGATTTGGCGGGCATGGGGCTGTACTATCTCGGCCTGCGCGGGACGACGGCGTCGGTGGCGACGCTGGCCGAGCTGTGCTACCCGCTGACCTCGCTGCTCCTCGGGCTGTTCGTCCTGCACACGCCGGTCACGACGGGGCAGTGGCTCGGGCTGGCGCTGCTGCTGCTGGCCGTGCTGGGGCTGGGACGGAAGCCGGGGGTCGTCGCGCCGAAAGAACAACCGCATGACTTCTCCGCCGCTGTCTCCTCGCCCCTTCCCTCCCGGCCCGTTCCCCCTGCCGCCCAAGCCGCCGGGAACATGGACTCTGGCGTCATACAACGTCCAGGACCTATTTGATACGACGGACGATCCAAATGCCGACGACCGGCGGCCCACGGAGAACCAGCTACGGAACAAGCTGACGCGGCTGGGGCGCGCGCTGCACATCCTGGACGCCGACGTGGTTGGACTGATGGAGGTCGAGACATTGGGCGTTCTTCGCCGCCTCAATCAAGACGCGCTGGGCGATTTAGGCTACCGCGAGACTATTCTCATTGAGGGCAACGATCCCGAGCGCGGCATTGACGTGGCGCTGCTGTCGCGGTTCCCCGTCACCCAAACGGTTTCTCATGCCGGCGAGACCTTCACGGCCGCAGACGGCCAGGCGCACCGGCTGTTCTCGCGGGACTGCCTGGAATGCCATGTCGCGCTGCCCAGCGGCGAGACGCTGGCCGTGCTGGTCAACCACTTCAAGTCCAAGCGCGGCGGCGAACGGGAGTCGGAGTCGCTGCGAACGGCGCAGGCAGCGCGGGTGCGGGCGATCTCCGAGGCGCTGCTGCCTCGCTTCCCTCTGCTGGCGGTGGTGGGCGATCTGAACGACACGCCGGATTCGCGGGCGCTCGCCCCGCTGCTGGGAGCAAGCCCGCTGCCAAACTCGTTGACAGACCTGCCGGCGCGGGACGTGCCGGAACCAAACCGTTACAGCTTCGTCCACGCCGGGCAGCCCGAGCGGATTGACTACCTGCTGGCCTCGCCCGCCCTGACCGCGCGCTTCGTCCCGAACTCCGTTCTGATGCCGCATGACACCTGGTTCCAGCGGGCCTCCGACCATGCGCCGGTGCGGGCGGCGTTTGGGAAGGCGCCGCCGTACCTGGAAAACCTGACGGCTTGGTATGACCGGACGTATCCGCCGTGCCTGCCGCGTCGCAGGCCGGCGCGCATCAACGCCGCCCGGTTCTTCCCACACGATCTGAATCCCCTGGGAGGGGAGCTCGTGATCGTGACGGGCCGGGTGGCGCGGGTAGAGGCGACGCGGGGAACCGGCGTGGTTCGGCTGTTCCTGGGGCACGGCGATCCGGCGCGGGCGTTCCGCGTGACGATCCTGCCAAACACGCTTCCGGACTGGGGGCGGGTGGGAATTGTGGACCCAGCCGGGTATTATAAGGGGCAGATGACGCAGGCTGTCGGAACATTGCAGTTTTACCAGGGGGCGCCGGAGATCGTCGTCTCCCAACCCGCGCAGTTCCGACGAATCCAACGATAGAGGTCACATCATGGCAACAGAATATAGTTTTGACATCGTCTCGAAGGCGGACCCGCAGGAGGTCAAGAACGCTGTCGGGCAGGCGCAGCGCGAGATCGAGACGCGCTTTGATTTTCGCGGCAGCATCAGCAAGATCGAGCATGACGACAAGGACACGCTGACGCTCCATTCGGACGACGAGGCGCGTCTGACCGCGCTGATTGATGTTCTCCAGTCCAAGCTGATCAAGCGCGGCGTGGACATCAAGTTTCTCGACTACGGCAAGCTGGAGCAGGCGAGCAAGGGGACGGTCCGGCAGGTCGTCACCATCAAGAATGGCCTGCCGACCGAGACCGCCAAGAAGATCACCAAGCTGATCAAGGACAAAGGGCTGAAAGTGCAGGCGCAGATTCAGGACCAGCAGGTGCGGGTCACGGCCAAAAGCAAGGACGATTTGCAGGCGGTCATGGCGATGCTCAAGGGCGAGGACCTTGATGTGCCGCTCCAATACACGAATTACCGATAGCCCAGGACGTTTCGGGGTAAAATAGCCTTTGGACCCGTTCAAGATCATCGGCGGTGTGCTGGTCGCGCTCGGCTTTATCTTCCGCGCGATCAGCCTCGCCTACTTCAACCGGCGCGCCAAGTTCCTGCCGGACGATGCCAAAGCGCGCCGCCTGTTTGCGGGGCAGAAGCAGCGGGCGCTGATCATTGATGCCGTCTTCGTCGTGATGGGTTTTTACCTGCTGCTGACGCATTAGGGACCTCACCCCGGCGCTCGCGCCGGGGTGAGGTGCTTTATGGGTACGTCTTCAGCAGCTCGGCGGCGTTCTGAGCCTCCTGCGGATCACCCAAGCCCAATGCCTGATGCCACAGGCGACGGGCTTCGGCACGGCTGCCGGCCAGGTACAGCGATGTGCCGAGGCTGGAATAGACGGGGGCGTAGCTCGGTTTCAGGTGGATGGCCTTGCGGTACTGTTGGACGGCGGCCATGTGATCGTCCCGGTCGTCCAGCGCGCTGCCCAATCTGTAGTGCGCCTCGGCATTGCCGGGATCGGCGACGACGGCCTGCCTGAACGCGGCGATCGCGCCGACAAGGTTGCCCTGTTCATAGAGTGTTTTGCCGCGCTGGAGGAGCGCAGAGGTTGAGCCGCTTGGCGGTGCGGGCTGCGCCGCCTGCGCGGCAGCCATCATCGCCGCGACGCGCGCGGCTTTGGCCGCCTGAGCCGCTTTGGCCCGCTGCGCGACCCTCGCCGCCTGAGCCGCTTTGGCCCGCTGCGCGACCCTCGCCGCCTGGCCGGCTTTGGCACGGCGCACGGCTTCCGCCAGCCGCGTCTGCTTGGCGGCTTGGGTGGTTCTCTGCGTCTGGGCCGCGCGCGCGGCTTGCGCCGCTTTCGCCTCCGCCGCTGCAACCCGCTTCTCCTCCCGGAGCGCTGCTGCCTTCCTCACCACCTCGGCCTGCTGCGCTTGTTCTGCACTGCGGGCGGTCTGCGCCGACTTCTTCTGCCGGATCAGCGCTTTCGCCAGGTACTGCCGCGCCACGCCCAGGTTCGGGTTGTCCTTCAGCGCCGTGCGGTATTCGGCAATTGCGTCCCCCGGCTGCCCCAGCGCGTCGAGCGCCAGTCCGAGATTGTAATGAGCCAGAGCGAAATCGGGCTTCAGCCGCAGGGCCTCGCGGTACTCCGTGACGGCGTCCCCGTGCTTGCCCTGGACATCCAGCACATTGCCCAGCGCGTTGTGCGCGTCCACATTGGCCGGGTCCAGCCGGATGGCCTCCCGGTATTCGGCGATGGCGTCGTCATGCCGCCCGCTGTCGTCCAGGGCGTTGGCAAGCGTGTAATGGGCGGGCGCGTACTTGGGCAAAATGCGGATCGCCTCGCGGTACTCGGCGACGGCCTCCTCGCGCGCGCCTTGCTTTTCCAGCAGGCGGCCCAGCATGAAGTGCGCCTGCCCGAATCCGGGCCTCAGCTTGATGGCTGCCTGAATCTGGTTGACGGCCTCTGGGGTCATACCCTGCCGATCCAGCGCGATGCCGAGGTTGTAGCGCGCATCCGGGTTGTCCGGGCGCAGCCGGACCGTTTCCCGGAACTCCGTCAGCGAAGCCGCGTGCTCGCCGTGTACTTCCAGGGCGATGCCCAGCGCGTTGTGGGCATCGGCATACTCCGGGCGCAGGCGGATGGCCTCCCGGAAGGCCGCGATGGCGGCCTCATGCTGGTTCTTCTGGAAAGCGGCGACTCCGGCTTGGAATTGAACCGAGGCGGCATCGGGGGCGACGGCCTGACTGTTGGCCGGCGGACCCTGTGCGAGCGTTGGGGCCGCCGCCGTCGCGGCAAGGAGCAGCAGGGCGGGGAAAAAGAGCGTTCGTTTCATAAGCGTTTACCTCGTGACGTGCCCTTCGGGAAGGCGCTGATAGGTTTATAAGCCCTAGTTGGCGACCGAGGGGCGGTTTTCCTGCTTCGCCGTCCTGCCCGCTTGCATATTCCGCGCCGAAGTCTGTATAATGAAGGGCAATGGACGCGGAAGATTGGGAAGAATGGCTGGCGGAAGGGCGGCGGGTGCTGTTCGAGGCGGCGCGGGCGCTGGACCGGGTGGCGGACCATCTGGACGGCGCGGCATGGGCCGGGGCCGTTCGGTTGCTTCTGGAAACGAGGGGGCGGGTCGTCGTGACCGGTATGGGCAAGAGCGGCAAGGTCGCCGAGAAATTCGTCGGCACCCTCGCCAGCACCGGCACGCCCGCCCTGTTCCTGCACCCCGCCGAGGGCGTCCACGGCGACCTCGGAATGCTCCAGCCGGGCGATGTCGTTGTCGCCCTCTCGTACAGCGGCGAGACGGACGAGATCACCGCCATCCTGCCCGCCATCCGCCAGCTCGGAACGCCCTTGATCGCGCTGACGAGCAGTTCGCGCTCCACCCTGGGCCGCGCGGCCTCGGTCGTGCTGGACGTGTCGGTCGAGCGCGAAGCCTGCACGATCCGCCTGGCCCCGACGACGAGCACGACGGCGATGATCGCGATGGGCGACGCCCTGGCCGTGGCCGTCATGGGCGCGCGCCGCTTCACGCCCGACCAGTACGCCCGCCTGCACCCCGCCGGGACGTTGGGCCGCCGCCTGACCCTGCGCGTCGCCGACGTCATGCGGACGGGCGACGCCGTCGCCCTCGTCCCTGACACCGCGACTGTCTTGGAAGCCATGTTCGCCATCACCCGCGCCAACGCCGGCGCGTCCATCGTCACTGACGCCCAGGGCCGCGTCGCGGGCCTGATCACCGACGGCGACATCCGCCGGCATCTGCTGGACGACCCGCACCTCCTATCCCGTCCCGCCACGGATGCGATGACCCGCCGCCCCGGCGTCGTCACCGCCGACCTTCTGGCGACCGAGGGCCTGCGCCGCCTGGACGACTTCCACCCCCTCCCCGGCCAGAAGGCGGGCGACGCCCCCGTCGTGGACGCCGAAGGCCACCCCATCGGAATGCTGATGCTGAAGGACTTGGTGAAGGCGGGGATTGTATGAAGGCAGAAGTTGAGTTAGAGCAGAGACCTGCACGGCGTTCGCCTTCAACGACGGGATGGGAAGTGCTGGGTGTGCTACTGACGACCTCCGGGTTATTTCTGACTGGCTTCTACCCAACCCATTCATTCGCGCACGGATGCGGCATCGTTGCTTTCGCTGTTGGTATAGTGCTGAGGCTTTATAGAAGCCATTACTTGTTGGCATCACTCATTATGTGTGTCGGAATGATCTTGGGTCTCCTCTTCGGGTTTCGGCGTATTCCCTGCGCTGTGTTTTTGTCGCTGGTCGTTCTGGCATTGATCTATGGATGGTGGAAGGAAAGACAGGCAAAGGAAGTTGCAAAACGTCAAAATCATCGTCCTTGACGTAGACGGCACGCTCACCGACGGGACGCTGCTGTATGGCGACGATGGCGGGCACTCCAAAGCGTTCCATGTCGCCGACGGGCTGGGCATCGTCATGGCGCAGGCGGTGGGCCTTCGCGTGGCAGTCGTGTCTGGCCGGACCAGCCGCGTTGTGGAGACGCGCATGGCGGAACTGCACGTCGAAGACCTGATCCAGAACTGCGGCGACAAGGCCGCGGCGCTGAACGGGCTGCTGGAAAAGTATCATCTGCGGGCCAAAGAAGCGGCCTACGTCGGGGACGACATCAACGACCTGCCCGCGTTTGAGATTGCCGGGGTGGGGATCGCGGTCGCCAACGCCGCCGGGCACCTGAAGGCACGGGCGGATTGGGTGACGCCGCGCGCGGGCGGGCAGGGGGCGGTGCGGGACGCCATCGAGGAAATCCTGCGGCGGCAGGGGCGGCTGGACGAGGCAGTCGCGGCGTACCTGGCTAGGACGAAGCCGGGCGAGGCGACGGCGCGGCAATAGACTTCTTGTTTTCCCTGCCCTGAACGGCAGGGCTTTAGAAGTGCAAGCCCCCGCCTTCGCGGGCGAAGAAAGAACCTTTCGGCCCGTGCCTCCTATGCCCGCGAAGGCGGGGATTTGCTCTCCCGAAGCCCAGGGGTTCAGCCCTGGGAAAAAGGACTGACGCAAGAGGTCCAATGACGATTCTGACTCTCCTGCACACGAACGATTTCCACAACCACCTGAGCGCGCGTCAGGCCGAATTTATCCGGCAGGCGAAGGCCGCGCAGGAGAACGTCCTGCTGCTGGATTCGGGGGACGCGATCTCGGCGGGCAATGTCGGCGTCCGTCCCGGCGGCGAGCCGATCTTGACGCTCATGTCCGAAACGGGCTACGATGCCATGACGCTGGGCAACCGCGAATTCCACGTCGCGGACGCCCTGCTGCGGCTCAAGATCGGCAAGGCGGCGTTCCCTGTCCTGTGCGCCAACATCCGCTGGCGCGAGGACCGGGGCGAGACGCTGCCGACCGTCCCGTCCCTCGTCAAGACGCTCCCGAACGGGTTGCGTGTGGGCGTCTTCGGGCTGACGGTGCCGATGGTGACGCCGCGCATGACCGCGCGGCTGGTGAGCGCGTTCGTCTTTGACGACCCTGTGGCCTCGGCGCAGCGGCAGATCGAAGCCTTGCGCCCGCAGGTGGACGCGCTGGTCGCGCTGACTCACATCGGCCTGCGCGAAGACGAGCGGCTGGCCGTCGCCTGCCCCGAACTGGACCTCATCATCGGCGGGCACAGCCACAACAAGCTCCACGAGCCGAAGGTGGTCAGCGGAGTTCCCATCGTGCAGGCGGGCTGGTTCGGACACTTCCTGGGCGAAACCGGCTTGACCTGGGACGCGCCGGACGCGCGGCCTCAAGTCACCGGGCGGCTGATAGATTTGCGGGACTAATCTTTCCGATGCCCGCGAAGGCGGGGATTTGCTCTGTTAAAGCCCAGGGGTTCAGCCCTGGGGAAAAGGGCTGCTGAAGGGCGACGCTTGCTGGACCTCTTGCTATTCTCATTGACGGCCTGGGCCGCGACGGCGGCGGGGCGGGCCGTGCTGCGCCTGCTGCGTCTGGACGCCGACAGCGGGGGACCGACGCGGCTGGAGCGGAACCTGTGCGGCCTGGCGCTGGGCCTGGGCGGGCTGGCTTACGGGATGCTCGCCCTGGGCCTGGTCGGCCGCCTGTACCGCCCGGCGGGCATCAGCCTCCTCCTGCTCCTCCTCGCCGTCGGCGTCCGGCAGCATCCGGCGATGGCGCTGGAAATCAAAGACACCTTTCGGCGCGGCATCCGGCTGTCGCCCTGGGGCTGGGCCGTGACGTTCCTCTTTCTCCTGCTGGCGCTGATTCCCTGGGTCGGTGTCTGGACGCCGCCGACGGCGGGCCTGGAATGGGACAGCCTGGCGTACCATCTGGCCGACCCGAAGCTGTACCTTCAGGCGCACCGGATTTACTACATCCCCTGGGAAAGCCACTCCAACTTCGCCTTCACAGCCGAGATGTGGTACTTGTTTGGCCTGATGGAGAGGGGGACCGAAGCCGGCGTCCCACTGGCGAAGTTGTTCCACTTCACCTGCGGCGTCGGCGCCTGCCTGGCGGTCTATGCCTTCGGCGCGCGCCACCTGTCGCCCCGCGTGGGTTTGCTGGCGGCGGGGCTGCTGGCTTCGACGCCCCTCGTGCTGTGGGAGGCGGGCACGGCCTACACAGACCTGGCGGGGACCTTCTTCGCCATCCTGACGCTGCTGGCGGTCGCCAACGGCATGGCGGCGCGGGGCGGGCGCTGGCTGCGGCTGGGCGCGATCCTGATGGGGCTGACCCTGAGCACGAAGGCGACGGCGCTCTCGACGCTCGCGCTGCTGGCCCTCGCCCTGCTGTTCTGGCGGGTGCGTTCGCAGGGGCAGGGGTGGCCGCGCGCTGTGGGAGCCGTGGCGGCCTGGTGCGGGCTGGCCCTCGCCGTCGGCTCGCCCTGGTACATCAAGTCCACGGTCTACACGGGCAACCCGATCTATCCATTCTATTACAAAATCTTCGGCGGGCGCGGCTTCAACGCCAATCTGGCGGGGCTTTATGATGCGTCCAATGCCAACTTCGGCGTCACCTACGACACGAAAGGCAGTGACCCGAAACTGGTCCGGTCCCCCCTGATGGCCGTGCTCCTCCCGTGGAACCTCACCATGTACCTGATGCCGGGCCATCCGCCGTCCAACCCCGCCTTTCGGCCCTTCAACGACACTCAGAACCCGCTGGTGGGCGCGATGACGCCATTGGCCGCCTTGTCGCCGCTTCTGCTGGCGGCGCTGTTCTTCCCTGCCTTTCGCCCCGGAGCGCTGGGAACCGTGAAAGCGCTCGGCCTGTACGCCCTTTGTTCCGGCCTGCTGTGGCTCGAAACTTCGCAGCAGGTTCGTTACCTGCTTCCTGTCGTCCCTGTCCTGTGCCTCCTGACGGCGTGGGTCCTGGCGCGGGTTTGGGAGGGGCGATGGCGGTCCCGGTATGCGTTGGCCCTCCTGGGCGTCTGCTCCGTCGCGTTCACGCTATACGTCGGCGTCGGCCTGCTCGCGCAGGAAGCGCCCGTTGCTCTCGGCCGGCAGCCGCGCGCCGGGTATTTGGAGCGCGACCTGTCCGGCTATGCGGTCCTACAGTATGTCAACACGCAGCTCCCGGCCAATGCCAGGGTCGTCTTCTACGGCCACCCATTCGGCTTTTACTGCGACAAGGCGTATCTCTGGGGGGATGCCAACCACAGCACCTACATCCCCTATGACACCTTTCACAGTGCAGAGGACCTACGCGTGTACTTGCAACGGGTCGGGGTTACGCACATCCTCATCAACCGGCACAATCTGCCTAGCCCGGCGGACGCGGCGGGTTACATACGCTGGATCTACGCCCTCACGGATGGTTCCGGGCCGCCGGTCTTCCAGGCGCATGGCGTGGCGGTATACGCCCTGCCGGGGGCAAAGTAGTCAATGACGAAGCGCCTGACGCACGGGCTGTTGGTCGGCTTGGTCCTGGTGTACCTCCTCCTTGCCGGGGCCTACAGCGCGATCACGCCCGCCGCGACGCCGGAGCAGCACAACCCGGACGAAAACGCGCACATGCTGTACGTCCAGACGCTGGCGTCGGGACATCTGCCGGTCTTCACGGACGCCATGCACGGCTATGAGAACCACCAGCCGCCGCTGTACTACGCCCTGGCCGCGCCGGTCTATCTGGCCGCGCAGGGACGGGGGGATGCGGTGGCGACGCGGGCGGTGCGTGCCGTGTCCATCCTGCTCGGCGCGCTGCTGATCGTGGCCTCGTATCGGTGCATCCGCACGCTGTTTCCCGATGAACCCTGGCTGGCATTGGGGACGGCAGCGGGCGTGGGCCTGCTGCCCGGCAATGTCGCGCTGTCGGCCTCCGTGACCAATGACGCGCTTACCAACCTGGTGATGGTGGTCGCGCTGGGATTGCTGGCGAGGCTGGTGACGGCGACCGAGCCGAGGGATCGGACCCGATGGGCGCTCTGGCTTGGCGTGACATTGGGCGCAGGAGTCTGGACCAAAACCAGCGCCCTGGTCCTGTTCCCGACCGTGCTGCTGGTTTGCTACCTGCTGGCGGCGAGGCATCTGGCGACCACCGCCCAGGCGGCGCGGGCAGCGATGGTCGCCTGCGGGCTGGGCGGCATCATCGGTCTGCCCTGGCTGCTTCGCAATCAACTCTTGTACGGCGACCCGCTGGCGCAGCACATTTTCGTGTCCGCCTTTTCCAACACAGCCCAGGCGGACATCATCGCCCGCGCGCTGTACGGCGGCTCCATTCTGAGCTACCTCGGCGGCGTCGCGCAGTGGACCTTCGCGTCGTTCTGGGGCGGGTTTGATTCGATGCTCATCTTTTGGGGACAGGACCCGCGCGCACATCGGCGCCCCAATGAACCCGGCGCGTACTCGTTCCTCGCCCACCCGCCGCCTCTGCCGTACACGCTGCCGACCGTCCTCTGCCTCCTGGCGGCGCTGGGGCTGGGGCGGGCGCTGGGCAGACGCGCCGCGGTCACGCCGCCCCAAAACGTCCTGCTGGCCGCCTTCGCCGTCCTGACCGCCCTGACCGGCGTCGTCTTCCTGCGCTTCATCCTGACGTTTTTCCAGGCACAGGGCCGGTACTGGTATCCCGCCCTGCTCCCGCTGGCCTTCTTTTTCGTCTTTGGATGGCGCGGCCTGATGCCTCGGCCCGCCTGGTTCCCGGCGTTTGTCGGCATTTGGACGGCAGGGCTAGTCGCGCTGAACCTGTATACGCTCTTCGGATTGCTCCTGCCGCGCTTCTCTTGAGAATCTGTGTAGAAACGAACAGGATCGCCCCCCCAGCCCCCAATTCTGGGGGAGTCAGAGGAGAAAAGCGTTAGGACACCGGCACTGGAAGTGCCGGTCCACTCGGCGAAAGTCGCTCCGCGACTGAGGAGGCAGCCCGCTGAAGAGGCATCTGCCCCCACCCATAGGGACGCCCCTGCGTGTGCGCCTTTTCTCTCCTAATCCCCTCCTGCTCCCCCAGAATTGGGGGCTGGGGGACGATCCCTTCCACTTCACAGTAATGCGGCGTGAAGCCCAGGTGCTTTAGGGTTTTATTGGGGTAGCCCTGGGAGGTAAGCCGCCCTGCCTTTCTGAAGGCAGGATATTCTGGCCTAGCATTGATATAATACGTTACCTGATGGTATAATGACCCCATGAAGCAGACGATAGCCGTCAAGTTGGAGCCTTCGCCCAAACAGTCTCAGCAGCTGTATGAGACGATGGAGGCGTTCAATCGCGGCTGTGACTACGTGGCCGAAGTCGCTTTCAAGAAGCGAGTAGCGAACAAGATTGCCATTCAGCCTTTTGTCTATGGAACCCTGCGCTCCGAGTATAGGCTGTCGTCTCAGATGGCTATTCGCAGTATCGCCAAAGCCATTGAAGCCTACAAACGAAATAAGAACATCCAGCCTGTGTTTGACCCGCATGGGGCGATGGTTCTTGATAATAGGCTCATGTCGTTCCGCGACCTGTCGCACGTCTCACTGCTGACATTGCAGGGGCGTATCCTTGTTCCTCTGCGCTTCGGCGCGTACCAGGCCGCCCGCATGGACAGGATTAAGGGACAGGCCGACCTCATTCTCAGGGACGGCGTGTTCTACCTGTACCTGACGGTCGAGATGCCTTCGCCCCCGCCGATTGAACCCGTGGACGTTCTGGGCGTTGACCTGGGCATTACCGTCCTTGCGATGGACAGTGACGGCGAAGCGCACACGGGCGAAGGCGTCAAAAAATGTCGCCGCCGTTTTCAGCGGCTTCGGCAGGGACTTCAATCCTGCGGCTCCAAGAACGCCGAGCGGCACCTCAAGCGCAACCGCCGCCGTGAGGCACGGTATCAAAAACACGTCAATCATTGCATCAGCAAGCATCTTGTTCAGAAGGCTCTCGTTGGGCAAAAGGCACTGGCGATTGAGGACTTGACTCATATCAACAGCCAGACAACGGTTCGCAAGACCCAGCGTTACGAGCGGCTTTCTTGGGCCTTCGCGCAATTGCGGGCGTTCATCGCCTACAAGTGCGAAGCGGCAGGCGTGAGCCTGCTTGTCATTGACCCGCGCAACACCAGTAGAACCTGTGTTGCCTGCGGTCATTGCGCCAAAGAGAACCGACGTAGCCAAAGCGAGTTCCTTTGCGTTGAATGTGGCTTCCAGGACAATGCAGACCATGTTGGCGCTGTCAACATCAGACGCAAAGGATTGGAAGCACGGGCGGCACTAAGCACGCCTTTGAGCGCGACTGCCTAGCAGTTAGTGCTAAATCCCAGGTGCTTTAGCCCTGGGTTGCTTAACGCATTCTCTCAGGTATACTCTCAGGAAGGCCCATTCGTCTAGCCCGGCCCAGGACGCCGCGCTTCTCGGCGCGGAAACCGGTGGTTCAAATCCCCGATGGGCTACATCCGTCTTATGGCATCTTTCCCAATGTCAGCGCCACGAGCCGCTTCTGACTGCCGGACTGGAGGAGCATCCACACTTTGGTTCCAACCGGGCGGTGGAACACGTCGAAGAGAGCGGGCGGAGGAAGCTGGCCGGCATCTTTGCTCTCGATTTGGACAACCCGGTCGCCTTCCTCGATGCCCGCCCGCGCCGCCGCGCCGCCCGGCGTGACTTCCGTGACGCGCCACCCGTTGCCCTGCGGCTCCAGCGCGATCCCGGCGTGGCCGTCTTCGGGCCTGCCGTACCCCTTGTTCTTTTCCAATATCACCTGACCGCGCGTGTAGTCGAAGGTGAGGTTGAACTGCCGGAGTACGCCCGCGCCGACATTCCCCGCGACAGTCGTATCCGAGCCAGCCCCCGCCATTTGGGAAGACAGGATCGTTTCAACCTCCCGCACCTCGGCCGCGCCCAGGGCCAGCCGCCGGACATGGACGGTCTGCCCCTGCATGATGCCGCCCACGCCCAGCCCCGTCGCTCTCTCGAAGCCTGCCGCGTACTTGTGGCGCAGATCGTGGGCCGCGACGAACGGCGTGAAGAGGTTCAGCCCGCCGCCCGATCCCGTGTCCAGGGTGAACAGGCCGGGAACGCCGTCCACCGCGCCGTCCACGGCGGGGATATGGCCGTGCAGGTGGAGCGGCAGGACGACGCCGCTGCCCTTGTAAACGAATTTATCGGGGCGGGTGAGGGTCAGAAGATGCGCGTCGTAGTCCACCCGCACCACGAAGCGGCGCAGCGCCTCGTAGCCGATGATCGTGCTGATCGGCAGTTCCCCGACATCCACCACGGCGAAAGTCGGGCCGGGCAGCGTCATGTCGCCGATCTGTACGGACTCGACTTCGGCCAATTGCGCGTCTACGGATTTCTTCCCAAAGCCGCTCGCTTGCAGCGCCCCCTGCGGCGTCAGATGCAGCTCTTTTGCCAGGGCGGGCGTCATCAAGTAAAGACCGCCGGTGTCGAAGAGAGCCGTGAATGGGCCTTTGCCGTTGATTTTGATGGAAACGAAGATGTGGTTCCCCGTGAACTGAAACGGGAGCGTCGCCGAGTCCTGGGCGGACGCGCAACTCGCCCCCAGCGCCCAGAGGACGCAAAAAATCAGCAGCGCTTTCATGCCACTATAGTAACAGAATACGCCGAGGGCGTCAATGTTGACGAAATGGCCGCAATCGGTTATAATAGTCCAGGAGCGTCCCGGACGCCGTCCACGCCAAGGCCCCCATAACCGATGCGCCGAACCAAAATTGTCTGCACGATCGGGCCTGCCACGCGCAGCCCCGAAAACCTGCGCCTCCTCCTGGAAGCGGGGATGAACGTCGCGCGCCTCAACTTCTCCCACGGTACCCACGAGCAGCACGCCGAAGTCATCGGCCACCTTCGCGCCATCGCCCGTGACCTGAACACGCCCCTGGCCCTCCTGCAAGACCTGTCCGGCCCCAAAGTGCGCGTCGGCAGCATCGCCGGCGAGGGTGTCACGCTCCGACCCGGCGCGGAGATCACGCTGACGCTGGACGACGTGCCGGGCGACGAGCGCCAGGTCAACCTGCCCGTGCCGGAGATATTTGAAGCGGTCGGGCCGAACACGCACCTGATGCTCGACGATGGGCTATTGGAGTTGCGCGTCAAGTCAAAAAGATCGAACTCGCTTGTCTGCGAGGTGGTCGTCGGCGGCCTGCTGACGTCTAACAAAGGCGTCAACGTGCCGGGCGTTTCGCTCCCCATCGCCGCCGTCACCGACAAGGACTTGGACGATCTGCGGTTCGGCATCGCGCAGAAGGTGGACTACATCGCCGCATCCTTTGTCCGCTCCGCCTCCGACATCGCCGTGCTGCGCGGGGTCTGCGAGGCCGCCCGCGCCAAAATTCCCCTTATCGCCAAGATCGAGAAGCACGAGGCGATCCAAAACATTGACGCCATCATGGAGACCGTGGACGGCATCATGGTGGCGCGGGGCGATCTAGGGGTCGAAGTCCCGATTGACGAGGTGCCCGTCATCCAGAAGATGCTGATCCGCAAGGCCAACCGGGCCGGCAAGCCGGTCATCACGGCGACCCAGATGCTGGACTCGATGATCCGCAACCCCCGCCCGACGCGCGCCGAGGTCTCGGACGTGGCGAACGCGATCTTTGACGGGACCGACGCGGTCATGCTGTCGGGCGAGACGGCGGTCGGCCTGTACCCGTTCGAGACCGTCCGCATGATGTCCAAGATCGCGACGCACACGGAAGGGTCCCTGGACTACGGCAAGATACTCGACGAGAAGGCGCGCTTCGACACAGGGCAGTCCATCACGGGCGCCGTCGGGCAGGCGACCTGCGACATCGCGCACGACCTGAGCTGCACGGCGATCCTCACCGCCTCGGCGACCGGGCGGACGGCCCGCGTCGTGTCCCGCTACCGGCCCCGCGCGCCGATTATCTGCGCGACGAACCGGCTGGAAACGTACCAGCGCCTCGCCCTCGTCTGGGGCGTCCAGCCCGTCCTGGTCGAGATCGCCGACGACTCGGACAGCATGATGCAGGCCAGCATTGACGCGGCGGGGCAGACGGGCCTGGTCAAGAACGACGACGTGGTGGTGCTGACCGGCGGCGTCCCCGTCGGGCGGCCCGGCAGCACGAACTTCATCAAGATCCACCGCATCGGCCAGCCGCTGCGACCGGAGTAACCCCAAGTCATCATGGACAGCGACAAGCGAGACACCCGGCCGCCCCGCCGGAATTCAAACCTGGAAACGGAAGAACTGGAGCGGCGTCGCCGGTCGCGGCGCGGCAAATCCGGCTGGAAGCGGCCCCGGCGCATCCTGGGGCTGTGGGCGCGGCTCGCCCTGCTGCTGGGCGTGATCGTGGTCTTGGTCTTCTTCGCGATCAGTCTGGTCGCCAAGGTCCTCCGACCTTACCGGGAAGCCGGCGTCCAGAGCACCCAGCTTGCGGCCACACGGCGAGAAAGCAGTGCGCTGGTGGCCCAGAACGCAGACCTTGCGCGCCGCATCCGCTACCTCCAGACGACGGACGGGATCGCCTCGGAGGCCCGCAGCTACGGCTACCTGCGCCCCGGTGAGCGCCCCATCATGGTGAACGGCCTGGAACCGCCCGCTTCGCCCCCCGCTCCCCCAGCCGCCGCGCCCCCGGCGGCGCGAAGCGGCGGTGCGGCGAACCGCTTCTGGCATCACCTGACTGGGCATTGACAGATAGCAAAAGAAGCAGCAGTGTTGGATGAGATCAAAACAACCAAGCGGAAACGCGGCATTCATACCCGTTTTAGAAGTTTCTCCGAGGCTCGTGCTCTTGTTCATGATCTCAGGTTGCCCAACAGCGTGGAGTATCATCGGTGGGCTAGAGGGAGCAATCGTCTCGAAGATATACCTGTAAACCCAAACCTAGCTTACCGCGATTCCGGCTGGCAGGGCTGGGCAGACTGGCTGGGACCATCTTATCGACTTTTTAAAAGGCCCTTCGTTTCCTATGAAGACGCGAGGACTTTCGTTCACGCTCTAAACTTCCCTACAAAAGAGGCTTTTGATAAGTGGATAGCCAGCGGCGCGCGAGCCGGTCACATACCCGCCTGCCCCTCTCTGACCTACAAAAAATCGGGCTGGCGTGACTGGCAAGATTTTTTAGGGTATGGAGGGCGTAAGCGCGGGCACGGCCGAAACCACTTTTTACCTTTTCAGGAAGCCAGAGCCTGGGTACACGCCCAAAACTTCAACTCCACCGGGGATTGGCATCGGCTACGGGCGCAAAAACTACTCCCGGACAACATCCCTACTGCCCCGAACGATGTTTATCATCAATCTGGCTGGGTTAGTTGGCAGGATTGGGTCGGGTGTCCATCACCCAAGGAGCGCTGGCGCTCTTTCAAGGAAGCGCGCGAGTTCGCGCGCTCTCTTAGCTTCAAGGATGCTCCGACTTACAGGAAGTGGGCGATGACGCCGGAACGTCCTGTAGACGTTCCGGCTGCTCCGCACTCCGTATATCGGAATCGGGGGTGGGTAGACTGGTACGATTGGCTTGGACATCCTCGGATTGGGCCCCGCCAGTACCTGCCGTTTGATGAGGCTCGCGACTTCATGCACGAGCAGAAGTTGGCTGGATTTTCAGGCTGGGCCGAGTGGTGCCGGAGCGGGTTGCGGCCCAACAATATCCCTTCTGATCCACGCTCGATTTATCGTCACCGGGGCTGGCAGAACTGGCCGGACTTTCTTGGATCGGCGGGGCGGTGCCGCAGGGGCCGCCGACGAGCGGGCTGTCCTGGCCTTAGGCCTCTGAGCCGGAAATGGCGCACCTTTGAAGATGCAAGGAACTACGTCAGGGCCTTGGGTCTTACAAGTCTTGAACATTGGAAGCACTGGGCTGGTAGTTCAGAAAAGCCTCACGACATCCCGAAGACGCCGAGCTATGCTTATCGCGATCTCGGTTGGACCGGAATGGCGGATTGGCTGGGTCTAGAACGACGACAAGCAGGAAGGCCGAGAGGGTCCCATGCCAGCCCCCAGGCCGAAGATCAGCAGCTCTCGTTAGAAAACCTTTTTTAATCAGCCGAACTGGTCTACTGTTGTCGCCGCTTGCCGTCACTGACACACATTCGGAGCAGAGGCCCAGCGGCAATACTCTGTACGAAAGCATTTTATCAATGGCAAAAGAAATCATCGTCAACGTGGACCATCGGGAGACGCGCATTGCGGTCCTGCTGGACAAGCAACTGACTGAACTGCACGTCGAGCGCGAACAGCGCGTCGTCGGCAATTTGTATAAAGCAAAAGTGGACAACGTCCTGCCCGGCATGGACGCGGCGTTTGTCGAGATCGGCTTGGAGCGCAACGCCTTCCTGTATGTGGCCGACATCCTGCCCGAAGACGACGAAGACGGCGGGCCGCGCCGCAGCCGGCGCGACCTGCACATCACCGACCTGGTGCGCCGGGGCGACCAGCTTCTGGTCCAGGTCGTCAAAGGCCCGCGCAGCACCAAAGGCTCGCGCGTCTCGTCCCGCGTCTCGCTGCCGGGGCGCTTCCTGGTTCTGATGCCGGAAGCGAACAACCTTGGCGTCTCGCGCAAAATCGAGGAAGGCAAGGAGCGTGACCGGCTGAAAAAGATCGTCCAGAAGTTCCGCGAGCAGGGGACGGGCGTCATCGTCCGCACCGAGTCCGAGGGCCGGAGCGCCGCCGAACTGCGTTTGGACTACCTGATGCTCTTGGAGACATGGAAGGGCATCCAGCAGAAGGCCAAAACGACCCCCGCCCCCGCCCTGATTCATCAGGACATGGGCCTGGTCCTCAAGATACTCCGGGACGCCTTCGGCTCGGACGTCAGCCGCCTCGTCATTGACTCCCCCACCGACTACGCCCAGGCGCACGAGATCATCGCGCGGCTCTCCCCCGACTTGCAGGACCGGATCGAGCTGTACGATGGGGACAAGCCGATCTTCGAGCACTTCAAGATCGAGGCCGATGTCGAACGGCTCTTGCAGCGCAAGGTCCCGCTGCCATCGGGCGGCTCGCTCATCATAGACCAGACCGAGGCGCTGGTTTCGATTGACGTCAACTCCGGCAAGTTCACCGGCAGCGTCGGCCTGTCGGACACAATCCTCAAGACCAACCTGGAGGCGACGGAGGAGATCGCCCGCCAATTGCGTCTGCGCGACCTGGGCGGCATGATCGTGCTGGACTTCATTGACATGGACAGCGCGCGCGACAAAAAGGCCGTCATGGACGCTTTCGTCAAGGCGCTCAAAGACGACCGCTCGCGCACCAAGATCTCCAGTATTTCCGCGCTGGGCCTGATCGAGATGACCCGCAAGCGCACCGGCGAGACCGTGGACACGGCCATGACCGAGATCTGCCCCTACTGCCACGGTTTGGGGCGCATTGACTCGGCGGAAACCGTCTCGCTGTCCATCGAGCGCGAGCTGCGGAAACTGGCCGCCACGACCCAGCATGAGGGGTTCGTCGTCAGCGCCCACCCGGACGTCTGCGCCCACCTCATCGGCGCGCAGGGTGAGGACATCGAAGAGCTGGAGCGCGATCTGCGCCGCTCGATCTACGTCCGCGCGGTCCCGGCCTGGCACCACATCGAGAAGTTCGACATTGACGGTGGCGGCCTCCAGAAGTTCGAGCAGGCGCTGGCCCCGCCCCGGCGCGGCCAGATCGTCGAGGTGCAAGTGGGCCGCGACGACCCGCACGGTGACCGCGCGCCCTGGGCGACAGGGCACCTGCTGCCGCAGCGGGCCTTCCAGGTCGAGCTGTCCAACGGCGCGCGCTTCCAGGGGCAGACGATCAAAGCCCGCCTCACCGACGTCCGCCGCTCCGTCGCCATCGCCGAAGTGCCCGTGAGCGGAAACGGCAAGGGCCAGGGTGGGGGAGACCGGCAGGGGCAAGGGGCGGAGAACGGGCGCGGCGGGCGTGAGCGCGCGGCGGCGTAGGCGATGCAGCCCGGCACTGGAAGTGCCGGTCTACTCTCAGTGGAAGTCGCTCCGCGACTAAAGACAGGCCAGGCTGGCGAGACCGTCCTGAGTGCCGGAGGCACTTTCACTCCATAGTAGACCGGCACTTCCAGTGCCGGTTTCTTCTTGAGCCTACCCGTTGACAAATGGCCTGTAGACGTGTCATACTAACTCCCGTTGTCTTCGGGCAAATGCTTTCACACGCAAAGAGGTCGCACGCGCGAAAGGATACGCAGTTTCATGTACGCTATTGTCAGGTCCGGTGGCAAGCAATACCGGGTCGAAGAGAAGAACATCCTCACCGTGGATAAGTTTGAGGGCGAGGCGGGCGCGACAGTAACGCTTGGCGAAGTGCTTTACCTGGGCGGCGTGGATAACCCGCAGTGGGGCAAGCCCACGGTTGCCGGGGCCAGTGTCACCGTTACCATCATGGAGCAGACGAAGGGCAAGAAGATCAACGCCTTCACGTTCAAGCCCAAGAAGAACATCCACAAGCACTGGGGCCACCGCCAGCAGCTCACCCGCGTCCGCGTCGAGTCCATCTCGGCGGGGTAGGCAGCCCGCACCCCCAGCCCCTCCTCCGCAGGCGGGAGAGGGGTGTAAGATACAGGAAGGCAATGAAATGGCACACAAAAAAGGGGTTGGCTCAACCCGCAACGGGCGTGACAGCAACCCCAAGATGCTGGGCGTCAAAGAGTTCGCCGGTGAGCACGTCAAGGCCGGCCACATCCTGATCCGCCAGCGCGGTACGCAGTTCGATCCAGGCGTCAACGTCGGCATGGGCCGCGACCACACGCTGTTCTCGCTGATTGAGGGCTACGTCAAGTTCGAGGGCAAGAGCAAGCAGACCCGCCGCATCAGCGTCTACCCGACCGCCCCCGCCGTCGCCCCGACGGGCCTGGACGCAGTGGATTAGTCCGCGCCAGACAGTCAGAAAATGAAGAAGCCCGTTTCCTGTGAAGGAGGCGAGCCGGGGTGGGTTCTTACACCAGGGTGGGTCTGTGCTCACAGCCGCACCCTCACGCGCGGCGTCGTCTCGTACTCCGTCATATCCCCCGTCTGCCAGACATACGCGCGGCCTTCCGCCGTGGTGTAGGCGGCATGGTGGCCGTCCTTGTCCAGCGCGATCAGGTTCATCACCGGCTCGATGTCCGGGGGCAGGGGGATGCCGGCGAGGTCGTTAATCGCCTGTTCGCAGGCGTCGGCCAGCGCCAGCCCGTGCTGTAGGCCGGAGACCACGACACGAGCAGTGCCGGCCCGGATCGCCCATTCGCCCAATCCCGTACACGCGCAGGCGCCGTAGCGGTCGTCGCAGTAGTTGCCCGCGCCGATGAGCGCGCTGTCGCCGACGCGCCCCGGATACTTGAAGGCCCAGCCGGACGTGCTGACGGCGCTCGCGATCCGGCCCTGCGCGTCCTGCGCGATGAAGTTGACCGTACCCACCGTCCGCTCCGGGTCCTGCGCCAGTGTCACCTGGAACGACAGGTTGGCGGCATCATCTTTGATGACCCCCGCCATTCTCTGCCGCCACGCTTCCTCCGCGTGGCGCGTCAGCAGAGGCATCTTGGCGAAGCCACGCTCCCCAGCGAAGCGGGCCGCGCCCTCCCCCGCCAGCAGCAGATGCTGAGGCAAGTGCTCCAAAATGGCGCGGGCCACCGAGACCGGATGCGGGTACTCGCGCAGCGCAGCGACCGCCCCCGCCCGCCGCGTCGTCCCTTCCATGACCGAGGCGTCCAGTTCCACGTCCCCCAACAGGTTTGGGTAGCCGCCGACGCCGACCGAGTGGTCGTCGGCGTTTAGCTCCACCACCTTCGTCCCCGCTTCCACGGCGTCCAGGGCCGACCCGCCCGCCCGCAGGGCGTCCATCGCCGCCGCCATGCCGACGCTGCCGTTCGCGCTTGCGATCACGATCATGCTGATGCCCCTCTACTTTGCGCCACGCGCTTGGAGCATTGCCAATACCGCAGGCTGGCCTTCGGCAAAGTACAGCGGGTGCTTGTTATGCGCCCGCTTGTTCCCCTTGCTGAGAAGGGTCGGGTCGGCGTCCAGGAAGGCCTCAACTTGATCGGTCAGGCCGAGGACGCAGGCGGCGGAAATGTCCATTGTCTCCCCTTGCTCCAAGAGAAACCCGATGATGTCGGCGCGACGCATCTGGCAGGCCGCGCCGAGCGCCGTCTCGTTGCCGTTCGGCATCAGGAGCAGGCCAGGATTTCTCGCCAGCATCCGCTGAAGCTTCGGTAAGTCGCCATGTGCGGCCTCCACGAACTCTTTGACTTCGGCCTTCGTCGGTGTTGCCATTTCGTCTCCTCATCTCTTCCGCGCGTAAATGTACGCCCGTCGGCTTGGATGTTCCACGTCAGGATAGGGTTCCCGCTCGATGACGTCTTCGATTACGAAGCCTGCCGCCAACAGGTGCTCTTTGATCTCCTGGGAGCGAAAAAAGAAGAAGTCAACTGATACCGGCTCGCCGAACCAATCTTCCAAGTGCTTGGTCTCCTCCCCGACATGAAACGCCAGAAGAGCCAGACCGTGTGGCCGCAGGACGCGGTACATTTCGCCGACCGCTTGCCCCAATTCCGGTCGTGGCACATGGATGAGGGAGTAAAAGGCCGCGATGCCTCCCCATGCCCCCTCGGCGATGTCCATGGCGAGCATATCGCCCTGCATGAAGGGGATTCCGGGATTCCGCCGCCGCGCTTGCTCCAACATGCCTGCCGACAGATCCACGCCGCAGACCTCAGCGCCGCGCCCGTGCAGGTAGCGCGCGACATGACCGGGGCCGCATCCCAAGTCACAGATCGGCCCGATCCCTCCCACGCTCTCGGCGAGCCGGTCCAGGAGTTGACGGTCCAGCGGCTTCCCACTGAGTTCATCAAAAATCCGCTCCGCATACAGCTCGGCGACTCGATCATAACTCTCTTGCAGGTTGATACGGCTTTCGAGTTCCATTGCCTTTCTCAGTCCACAGGTGCAGTGTATAAGGAATAACCGTAACAGAAACTAACGTGCTTGCTGTCTGGCACCCATCTTACGGCAGTTGAGTCGTTGATCTGTTTGACGACGATATGCTCATTGCTCCCATCAATGTTACTGACACAAAGCGACTGATCTCCAGAGCGCCAAGCAAGACGCTTTCCATCAGGCGAGAGAACCACATCAAATAGGAAGCCTGAATGTACTTCTTTCCTCGGTACTATTCTTTCGACTGCCGCATTGTTCTTCAGAGCTAAGTCAAAATAAGGCGTATAGCTGTCATTAGCCTCGCCTTTTGTGAGCAGATGGTTATTAGACGTGAAGCCTAGCACAAGGATACCTGGATCATGAAAGTACATCTGACTGACATCCTTCGACCAGACGATTGGGTAGGTCTTGTATCCGGGCGCATCAAGGCTGTATGTCACGACCTCGTACTTGTCGCCGTCTCTGACAACCTCCGCCCAGTGCCGGCTGTCAGGCATCCAGGTGTTGCAAAAAAAAGATTGTGCAGCAGGCTTAGGGGGCCGCTGGACAATGCGCTTACCATCTGTTGAGACAGCCATCCATGCCCGCTGTGATGTGCCGTGGGTGAGAAAAAGAAGCCACTTCCCGTCAGGTGACGCTTTCCAGTGAGAAGCATGGTTAAAGAGGGCGTTGTCACCCGCCCCAAACATTTTCGTCAGGACTGTCAAACGCCGCTGTTTTCCAGTATTCGCGTCCACAACGACCGGTTGGGCGGCCCCACTGACTACCCAAACAACACCTGATCGTTCCGCATGAGGGGGAGCTAAACAGAAGTAGCTGTGTGGTGATAACCACTGATAGTAACCTTTGTCTGCTCCCCCAGACCCTTTCAGCCATGTTGCGTTTGAGGGAGGAGCTTCGGCCTGCTGTTTGGTTTGACGTGAACCACATCCCCCAACGACTATCGGCATAAGAAGGCTACTGAGTAGGAAGGCACTAACCAGCGGATTGAAGGTACGACTTATGTTCGGTCTCATTGTTGTCAATCCCTCAGCGTCCGCCCCTTCGTCTCGATGACGAGGGGCAGGAGCAGCAGGCCGACGAGCGGGACGACGCCGATCCAAAAGAGCGTGTGCTGGATGCTGTACGTCCCCTGCGCGGCGACCGAGCCGACGATGAATGGGCCGGCGGCAGTCACGATGCGGCCGAAGTTGTAGCAGAAGCCCGCGCCGGTCGCGCGCAGGCGGGTGGGGAACAGTTCGGTCAGGTAGAACGGGAAGCTGCCCAGGACGCCGAAGACGGTCAGGCCGATAAAAAAGTAGAGAGCCAGGCGCGTCTTCGGCTCCAGGTCCAGGCCGAAGGTGGCGAACAGGGCGGCGGCGGACAGCACGAAGTAGACGGCGAACATGGCCCTGCGGCCCAGCCATTTGGCGGCGGGGATGGTCAGCAAGGTTCCCAGCAAGCCGCCCCAGTTGAAGCTGTAAGTGGCGAGGGCCTTCCAATCCTCGATTCGGGCCTGCGTCGCCACTTTTGCGAGACCGTCGGCGGTCGCGGCGGTCTGGGCGAGGCCCGTGGCGAAGTTGGGGATGAACGTGCTGCAACTCCACCAGGTCAGCAGGGTGATCAAGGCTGGGATGAGGCCACTGATGGTCAGCGCGCGGTTCTCGGCGGTGAACAATTCGCGGAGCCGGGGCGGGGCGGACGCGGCGGCCAGACGCCAGCGCTCCGGCTCGCGGATGACCAGGCGCATCAGGAAGGCGACCAGGGCGGCGACCAGCCCGCAGGCGAAGACGTAGCGCCAGGAGACTTCGGGCGCGGACTTGAGCCAGACGCCGGCGATCTGGTGGTTCGCAAAGGTCGCCAGGAACAGGCCGAACGGGGCCGACGTATAGAGCAGGGCGCCCGCCTCGACCCGCCGCTCTTCCGGCACGACCTCGGCCACCAGGGACGCGCCCGCCGCCCACTCGCCGCCGATGCCCAGACCCGCCACGATGCGGCAAAGGATCAAAACGGCCATGTTCGGGGCCAGAGCGCAGCAGGCCGTCCCCGCCGCGTACAGCAGCATCGTTAGCAGGAGGGTTTTCGTGCGGCCGATTCGGTCGGCGACGCGGCCAAACAAAATCCCGCCTGCCGCCCAGGTCAGCAGCAGGAGGGCGGCCAGCAGCCCGGTCCAGAGCTGGTAAGCCTGCTTCGCGGCCAACGTCCCCAGGGGGATGTGCAGCAGGGTGGGGACGCAGTTCGGGGCGACGTAGTTGAACAACAGGCCGTCGAAGACGTCGAATCCCCAGCCGAGCCAGGCGGCCAGCAGAACCGTCCATTGGTAGCCGTTCATCCCCAGCAGCCCGCGCCCCAATGCCAACGTCATCGCGCTCATGAGACGCGCACCTCCGGGGGCAGCAGCAGGCGCTCGACGACCCCCGCGCCGTCGCCATGCGCTGCCAGCAGTTCCGGCACATCGGCGGGCGTCACACCCGCGTACCAGACGCCTTCGGGATAAACCACCACGTTCGGCCCCTGCTGGCAGGGCGTCAGGCAGCCCGTCGCGGTGACTTTAAGGCCCGCCGGATAGCCGCGCCGCGCCAGTTCCCGCGTGAACGCCTCGAACACGCCCGCGCCGCCGCGCGCCCCGCAGGAGGGCAGGGGATGCCCGTCCGGGCGGCGGTTGGTGCAGACAAAAAAATGGGCGCGGACGCGCCGTGGCTGAGGCATGGTCACGGTTCCCATTATAGCACGTTGAACTGCCGGGGGCAATGGAAAAGGGCGGCCCTGACGGGCCGCCCTTTTGCTATTTGATCGGCATCCGCTCGCGCAGAAGGTCGCGCAGCTCACGGAGTTCGCGCAGCTCCTCCGAGTCGCCGTGGAGGACCATGTTCGGCGGCGCGGGCGGGGCCGCATCGTCCTCCTCGATATAAGCGTTCAGCAGAGTGCAGGCGACGCCGAGGTCGTCGAAACGATCCTCGTCTTCGTCCAGGTGGCTGAACAGGTCCTCGGGAACCGCGCCGGTTTCGCTGAGATGGTTCAGAAGGCCGTTGTACTGTCGGATAGCAGTTTTTGCTCCTTTATCTAGGCTCCCGGTCATGCTGGATTCGCGGGCGAGATCGGTGATGGCGCGCAGCAGGCGCCTCGCCTGCTTGATGTTGACGTGCTCAAATGGAGATGGTCCCATCGTCTTCTTCCTTTCGCGGTCGGCTCAAACGGCGACGTAAGACCTCGCGGCCATAATGCAGCCGCCATTTGATGGTGGTGATGGGGAGCGACAAAAACGAGGCGATCTGCCCGACCGACCATTCTTCCCAGTAGCGCAGGCGGAGCACGGTCTGGTAGTCCTCGCCGAGTGCGCCAAAGGCGTCGGTCAGTTCCTCGGAGGCTGCGGGTGTGGGTGTCTGTAAATGATCCAGATGGGACGGTTCGAGCGGCACGAGACGGTCTTCTTGACGCGCCACCCGCCGCGCCCGATGGCGCGTGATAGCCCCGAGCCAGGCGCCAAAGCGTGCCGGGTCAGCTAGCGTCGGCAGCGCGCGAAAGGCGATCAGTAGGGCTTCCTGCGCCACATCCTCCGCCCGTCCTGCGTCGCCGACGATCTGCCGGGCCGTTAGATAAACACCGGCCCGGTAGCGGCGCGCGAGTTCATCGAACGCCATCCGGCATCCGTCCCGCGCCCAGCAGACCAACTGCCCGTCGTCCGCCTGTTCCATCCGCGTCTCTTCTCGCACCACTGCCACTCCCGAAGAATAGAGACGCGAACCGGAGGTATGGATAGGCCTAGGGGAAAACTATTTTTGCTTCAGTCCCAGGAGGCGACGTACTCGAACCAGGTTCGTTTTATGAGGTGCTGGCCCTCACGCACCGGCGGGGCCGTGCCGAGCGGGTAGGCGATGAGGGTAGTCGGGTCGCCTTCGGGCTGGCCGGGGAACAGCCAGTCCGCCCACTGCCGCCCCGCGCCGCCCTCCACCGACGACCAGGCGTGTGCCCCCCGCATCGGCATGAAGCCGCAGAAGTGCAGGCTCTCCATGACGAGGCACCCGCCTTCCTTGCGGAAGGCCGCCGACCGCTGCTGTGCGTTCGGCGCACCCCACGGGAGCACTAGACGCCCGCCCTCGCGCAACTGCTCGAACCATGCGGGCGCAATGTCGTGGGCGCTAAACGTCGCGATGAGGCGGTCGTAGGGCGCGGCGTCGGGCCAGCCGCCCCAGCCGTCGGCACAGATGACGTGGACGCCGGAAACCCCCGCCGCCTCAAGGTGCGTCCGCGCCTCCGCGCAAAATGGCTCGTCCACATCCACGGCCCACACACGGTCGCCGCCCCCGGTCAATTGCGACAGGAGGGCGGCGTTGTAGGCCGTGCCCGCGCCGACCTCTAGCACCCGCATCCCCGGCGCGACTTGAAGCTGTTCCAGCATCAGCCATCAGCGCCATGATGGTGGGCTGGCTCGACGACGAGATGGAAACCTCCGTTCCGTCCGCGAAGTGCGTGGCGACGACATCATCCCGATAGACCCGGCCCCAGTTGGTCCCCGGCAGGAAGTGATGGCGCGGCACGCGGCGAAAGGCCTGCTCTACTTCGGGCGAGCGGATGGTTCCGGCGGCCCCCAAGCCATCCACAAGGGCGTCGTTCATGCTCGCGGCGTCCGCCTCCTCCGCCGTGAGCGTCAGGCCGGAGAATGTGACGCTGCCCTCGCCGGACAGTTCGGCGCTCACGCGAACGAACTCCGTGCCGTCCGGCAACACGATTCTCAGACTGCCTTCCATGTCAACGCCCGCTTGAGCGACGCCATCCGGGTCCCATGGAGGGAAGAAGGGGCAATCAACGGCTCCCAGGCTGATTTGCCCGGACATCGGGCTGACGGCGAAGGCTTCCAAAACGATCCTGGCCCCTCCCGACATGAAGCGGCCCTCACCAATGCTCTTCATGCAAGGTCCCTGCGTCTGTGCCTTACCTTTGAGCGTAAGCAGCAGTCGAGGAGAAAGCGCCGTAATGGCCTGCTCCCACCGGCTGCCTTCCGCATACGCGGCGTGTGCGATAACGAGGGCGAAGCCTTCGCCCTCATCGCGGGTCTGCCCGCAGTCAGCGCAGTCGGCTGCGCCGACGAACTGCCACCCGCCGAAAGGTAAAGCGATCTCGGAGACGCTGTGATTTTGATTGTGAGACATCGCGTGTTTATTCGGCGTGCAGGGCGGGGATTCCTGTAAGGAACAAACGTGCGGCCGGGCACGTTATAGAGATAGGCAGCGGCAGCCAGTCGTGGTTCGCTTTGCCTGTGGAGACGAACAAAATGAACAACTTTTCGCCCAACTCCTATAACAATCAGTCTAACCCCTATGCGGCGGGTGGGCAGACGGTCGCGGGGGCGAACGCGCTCATCCAGCGCGTCTCGTACCTGCTCTGTACGGCCCTGCTGGTGACGGCGGGGACGGCTTGGTGGGCGGGCAACTCCAACCTCTCGCCCGCGCTTTTCCTGCCGCTCGCCCTCGGCACGATTGTCTGTGTCTTTGCCCTGTCATTCACCCGGAATAACCCCGGCCTCAGCCTCGTCTTGCTGTACGGCCTCAGCGTGATGGAAGGACTGCTGATGGGGCCGCTGCTGGCTTCCATCGCGCGCGGCTACCCTTACGGCGCGGCGGTGATCGGCGAGGCCGCCCTGCTTTCCGCCGTGATTGTGGCGGGCCTGGGGTCGTATGTCTGGATTTCGGGCAAGGACTTCGGCGGCATCGGCAAGTTCCTGATCTTCGCCCTGATCGGCCTGCTGGTCGTCGGCCTGGTCCGCTTCTTCGTCGCCTTCAGCCCCGGTGTCAACCTGCTGTATGCCTTCGTCGGCGCGGCCATCTTCGTCGGCTTCACGCTGTACGACTTTTCCAATATCAAGTTCCGCTACGGGCCGAACGACTACGTCCTGGCGACGGTCGCGCTGTACCTGGACTTCCTAAACCTGTTCTGGTTCCTGGTGCAGATTCTGCTGTCGCTCAGTGGCGGCGGCTCCTCGCGGCGGAATTAGACCCCCTAGCCCCCAATTCTGGGGGAACCGGAAAAGACAGGCCCCTCTTGCTCCCCCATTATTGGGGGCCGGGGGGCCATTTTGCTGGCAGGAGCCGGACGGCTGCCCGGTGAACCTAATGCCATGAATGCAGCAAGCAAAACATTGGTCGCTCTGGACACGGACACGGCGGAAAAGGCTTTGCGCCTCGCGGAACAGCTTCAGGGGGAAGTCGCCGGGTTCAAGGTCGGCCTGGAATTGGTCAACGCGGCGGGCATGGGGCTGTTCTACGACTTGAAGCAGGAAGCGGGGCCTGACGCCAAAATCTTCTACGACTGCAAGTTCCACGACATCCCCAACACCGTGCTGGGCGCATCGCGGGCGGCGGCGCGGCGCGGCGTGTGGATGTTCAACGTCCACGCCTCCGGCGGGAGCGCCATGCTGCGCGCCGCCGTGCAGGGCGCGGCGGAGGGCGCGGCGCAGGCGGGCGTCCCCAAGCCGCTGGTCATCGCCGTCTCCGTCCTGACGAGCCTCAGCCCCGAAGTCCTGCGGGACGAACTGAGCGTGACGCGCCCCCTTTCCGACCAGGTGGTCGCGCTGGCGCGGCTGGCGCAGGACGCGGGCTGCGACGGGCTGGTCGCTTCCCCGCACGAGATCGGCGCGATCCGCGCCGCCTGCGGGCCGAACTTCGTGCTGGTCATCCCCGGCGTCCGCCCCCTCGGGGCCGAGGCAGGCGACCAGAAGCGTGTCCTGACGCCGGGTGAGGCGGTGCGGGCGGGGGCAGATTACATTGTGGTGGGCCGGCCCATCACGGCCGCGCCCGATCCCGTCGAGGCTGCACGGGGCATCAACCGGGAGACGGCGGGGAACTCCGCCTGAGCCGGTTTCATCCTCAAAGCAGATGTTGGGGGAGACGACCTTGCGAACGAAACTGATTTGCTTCGCGCTGTTGGCGGTGGGGTTGGTCGGCAGCGTGTCCATGCCGGGCGCCGCGCAGACGAATACTTCCCCGTATCTGTCACGCCCGTTCGTGATGGATGGCGTGATCACTCAGGTGGACGGCAGGCGTGACCGGCTGGTCATCACCGGCAGCAACGGGCGGGCCTACACGCTGGACATGGCCGAAGCGGATATTACCCTGCTCGACGGCAACCGGGCGGGGATGACGCCGGACCTGTCTCGGGGGATGCGCGTCCATGTCACCGGGCGGCAGATTTCCTCCGGCATCGCCGAAGTCGGACAGTTGCGCGTCCTGGAGCCTCCTCCCTCTGCTCTCTCCCGCCCGCGCGGCCCGGTCGTTCCGCAAGGCCCAGCGGCATTGGCCGTCGGCGAAGACATCCAGCTGCGCGGCACGGTGGACACGATAGACACGCGGCGCGGGGTCTTCACGGTCCGGGTGCAGAGCCATACGCGCACGATCTACCTGGCCGGCGACACCGACCTGTCCGGGATGGCGCTGCGCGATCCTGCTCGCTTTCCGGTCAAGCCGGGCGACCGCGTGACCGTGGCGGGCCGCTTGCAGCCCGATGGGGGTGTGCTGGCGGGCGCGGTCAGCCTGAGCAGGACGCTCACCCTTCCCGTCGGCGTCACTCACCCGGACCGGATATTGTTCGGGCGGATCACGTCCACAAGCAACCGCTTCACGAGCCGGAACATCAAGATCAGGCTGGCCGACGACCGGGAAGTCAAGATCAAAGTCCGGCGCGGGCTGGCGATCCGCCGGGACGGGCGGGAGATTTCCGTTCACGACCTGCGCGACGGCGATGACGTGCGAGTCACCGGCAGCTTCGACGGCCGTGACTTCAAGGCCGACCGGCTGGACGTGCTGTACCGGGACAAAGGGAGCGAGGGCGCCGGCGCGCCTGGGCCGACGCGCGGCCTGTAGGGGCGAACCTTGTGTTCGCCCTATCCCGCCTCTCTCCCCGCGAATTGTCGCGGGAATAGGACGCGCCACGCTGAGGTGTGTCCCTTCGGCGCTTTGTCCCCACGGCAGCGTGAATGTCATCGGCACTGCACGCAAATCTACCCTTTCAGACCAGCCATTCCGCCACGGTGGACAGCGGCAGATCGAACGGCTCGGCCACTTCGGGCAGGAAGAATTGGCCGCCGGCGACGTTGAGGCCCTTTGCCAGCCCCGCATCGTCCCGCAGCGCCGACTTGACGCCCTTGTTCGCCAGGGCCAGCAGGTAGGGGAAGGTGGCGTTGGTCAGGCCATACGTCGAGGTGGCGGGGACCGCGCCGGGGATGTTGGCGACGCCGTAGTGGACGACCTCGTCCACGGTGAAGACGGGGACGGCGTGGGTCGTTGGGTGCATGGTCTCGATGCAGCCGCCCTGGTCCACGGCCACATCCACAATGACCGCGCCGGGCTTCATGCGCTTGAGGTCGTCTTGGGACACTAAGATGGGCGCGCGGGCGCCTTTGATCAGAACCGCTCCGATGACCACGTCGGCGGTCGGCAGGATCTCGCGGATGTGGAGCGGGTTCGAGAAGTAGGTCGTGACGTTGGCGGGCAGCACGTCATCCAAGTACCGCAGGCGCTCCAGGTTGATGTCCATGATGGTGACGCTCGCCCCCATGCCGGACGCGATCTTGGCGGCGTTGATGCCGACCACGCCGCCCCCTAAAATCACGACATGGGCGGCGGGAACGCCGGGGATGCCGCCGAGCAGGATGCCGCGCCCGCCCTGCGGCTTTTCCAGGTACTTGGCCGCCTCCTGCATCGCCATCTTGCCGGCGATCTCGGACATGGGAGTCAGCAGGGGCAGCGTGCCGTCGTGCGCTTCCACGGTCTCATAGGCGATGCAGGTGGCGCGCGTGTCCCGCATGGCCTCGGACAAGGCGCGGGAGGCGGCGAAGTGGAAGTAGGTGAATACGGTCTGGTCGGGCCGGATATGGGGGTACTCTTCCGGCTGCGGCTCCTTGACCTTGCAGATGATGTCCGCCTCGCCCCAAACGTCGGCGGCAGTGGGGACGAGGGTCGCCCCGGCGGCTTGGTAGACGTCGTCCGGCAGGCTGGTTCCCACGCCCGCGCCGGTCTCGACGAAGACCCGATGGCCCGCCCGCGTCAGCGTCTCCACGCCGGACGGCACCACGGCCACTCGGTTTTCGTTGTTTTTGATCTCACGGACGACGCCGATGTGCATGGGGGGCTTCTTTCTGGTCATGGGCGGGCTTTGGGGCTAAAATACGCCAAAGCGCGTTCGCTTTCCTGCCAGGGGGTATACTAAGGTCGTGAAGGACTTCACAGAAGACTTTCTCAGTGAGTATTAGAAAGAACCACGGCCATCGCACGCCCGCTCAACCCCATCACCTACTTCCGGCGCAACCTGGGGCGCACCCTGCCCCTGGCGTTTGTCATCGTCCTGTCCGTCTTCCTGATCGCCTCGGTCGTCACCATCGTCAACTCGATTGACTTGACCGTCCTGACCGTCTACAACTATACCAAAATCTTCACGCCCGTCCTGCCGCGCCTTTCCTCCGCGCCGCTGGGGCTTGGCCCGATCCGCGTGGCGCCCGACGTTCAAGCGCAGATACGCAAAAAGCCGGACGTTGACCGGATGATCGAGACGTCCGGGTTTTTCTTCAACATCAACACGGTCTTCGGCAAGCTGCCGTTCGTCTGCTTCGGCGTCACGGACGCCAACCGCGACTACCTCATCCGCCGGGCGGGCGACGCGCTCGCGCCGGGCGGGCGGATGCCGCTGCCCGGCAAGCCCGAAGCCGTCATCTCCGAGGGGCTGGCGCGCAACAAGAAGGTGAAAGTCGGAGACATCATCGCCTCCCCGCTGGACACCGGCACGTTTGTCCCCGCGCCGGCCAAGATCAAGCTGGTCGGCATCCTCAACGGCCCGACCTGGATGGCCTTCACGTCCAGCCGGTTCACCGACGAGAACCTGCCGCAAGTGCCGCGCTCGCTCCTGGTGACGACCAAAGACGGTTCGCAGCAGCGGGCATTTGGAGACGTCCTATTCAACTCGCTGGATAAAGTGCAGGTCGAGGTGCTGTCATTCAACAACCTGGTGGACACCCTGCGAACGTCGCTGGCCTCGATGTACCTGATCATGCACCTGGTCAACGGCACGGTCATCTTCGTGGTCGCGCTCATGGCGGGGATGCTGTCCAACATCTACTTCACGCAGCGCATCAGCGAGTTCGCCGTGCTGGCGGCCATCGGCCTGCGGCGCAGCACCCTGGTCTGGCACGCCGTTTCGGAAACGGCCATCTTGACGACATTGGGCTGGCTGATTGGATGCCTCATCAATTTCCTTGTCCTAAGCGCCATGAAGGGCAGCGTGTTCGAGCCGCGCGGGATGCTGATAGACCCCGGCGACCCGCTCTCGTACATCAACACGCTGCCGATCCCGGTCTTCATCACCCTGTTCGCCGTCGCCACCATCAGCTTCCGGCTGGCGAAGCTCGACCCCGTGACGATCATAGAAAGACGCTAACGTGACCGAGTCCATTCTTTCGACGGAAAAAATATCGCTGGTTTACGACGACGGCGCGCGTCGGACCTATGCGCTCCGCGAAGTCAGTATTGAAATCCCAAACCGGCGGTTTGTCGGCATCATGGGGCCTTCAGGGTCGGGTAAGTCGTCCCTGCTTTACATCCTGAGCGGGCTGAAGCGGCCCACGGGGGGGGACGTGCAGATCGGCGACTACCGCTACGGGAAACACTCCGACCTGGACCTGATTGACCTGCGCCGGCAGCGGTTCGGGTTCGTTTTCCAGCAGCCGTACCTGCTGGTCTGGCAGACGGCGATGGAGAATGTGCTGATGGGGGCGCCGGCGCTGGACGCCGCCGCGCGCCGCAAAGCCGCCGGCTACTTCGAGCAGCTCGGCATCGCCGACCTGGCCGGCAAGCTGCCCTCGCAGCTTTCCGGCGGCGAAAAGCAGCGCGTCTGCGTCGCGCGGGCCATGATGAACGATCCCGACGTGATCTTCGCGGACGAGCCGACGGCCTCGCTCGACCACGCCAACGGGCATCTGGTGGTGGATCTACTGTCCGCCTATCGGGAGCAGGGGACCGTGGTCGTCGTCACGCACGACCCCGAAATGCTTCAGGGCGCTGACTCGGTGCTGATGATGCGCGACGGGCAAAGCATGGGCTGGCGCGACCCCGCCGAAGTGCTGGGGGCGGGGCCGAGCAAGACCGTGGCGGTGTGAGGCGGCTGCCACGTCCGCGCCTCCTAACCCAATCTCCCGTCACGAATCACGGAGGGCAGCAGGGCGGCGTCCAGGACGGTGGCGTGGGGGTCGGCCATGACGACGCAGCACTCCACGACGTTTTCCAATTCGCGCACGTTGCCCGGCCAGGGATAGGACAGCAGGTGCATCATGGCCTCGGACGAGAACATCTCTACCGCCGTCCCGTTTTCCCCGTTGAACTTGTGCAGGAACTGCGCGGCCAGGAGCGGGATGTCCTCGACGCGCTTTCGCAGCGGCGGCATCGTGATCTGGATGACCTGCAAACGATAATACAGATCCTCCCGGAACTTGTTGTCCTTGATGAGCTGCTCCAGGTCCCCGTTGGTGGCGGCGACGACGCGCACGTCCACCTTGATCATCTTCGTCCCGCCGACGCGCTCGAACTCACGCTGCTGCAAGACGCGCAGCAGCTTCACCTGCACGGCCCCCGAAATGTCCCCGATCTCGTCCAGAAAGAGCGTCCCGCTGTGCGCCATCTCGAACCGGCCCTTCTTCTCCGCCGCCGCCCCGGTAAAGGCGTTCTTCTCATGGCCGAACAGTTCGCTTTCCAGCAGGGTCTCGGACAGGGCGGCACAGGAGATCGGGACGAACGGGCCGCTCGCCCGGTCCGACTGCTCGTGCAGGGCGCGGGCGACCAGTTCCTTTCCGGTCCCGCTCTCGCCCCGAATCAGGACGGTAGCGCGCGAAGCGGCAGCGCGGCCGACCGTGGTGAGAATCTCCTGCATGGCGGCAGAAACGGCGTTGGCAAGCAGGGATGGCGCCGCCCCCGCGCTGCCCGGCTTGGCCGTGCCTGTGGCGACGGCCTGCGCTTCCGCCGCGCGTGCCGTGGCGCGCTTGACGACGGCCCGGATCTCGTCCATGTCGAAGGGCTTGGTGATGTAATCCGAGGCGCCGTAACGCATCGCATCCACGCAGGTCTTGATCGTGGCATAGGCCGTAATCACGATGGCGACGGCGTTGGGATGGCGCTGCTTGACCTTCTGGATCAACTCCACGCCGTTCATGTCCGGCATGATCAGGTCGGTGATCAGCAGGGTGACCGGGTTGGCGGACGCCCATTCCAGCGCCTTGACGCCGTTCTCGGCGACTTGGACTTCGTATCCGTCCTTGATGAAGATCGCTTGCAGGATCCGGCGGATGTTGGGTTCATCGTCAGCGATCAGAAGCGTTTTGGATTTCGGAGAAGCCTGCGCGGAAGAAGCGGGCGCGGCGGGTTCGACTGCCATACTGCGTATTATGTCCTTTACAACTCAGGCGGATAGGATTTAGGCGGAATAAACGGCCCAGGATTCATAAATCTGACCCGCCTGATCGCTGCGCTGGTCCGTGATCTCGGTCCGCGACGGCGGCACCATGCCGGCCGGCATGGGGTGGATCGGCAGCGAGATCGTGAACGTGGACCCCTCGCCGGGCGTGCTGCGGATCACTAGCCGGCCGCCGTGAGTCTCCACGATCTTGCGGACGATCGCCAGGCCCAGTCCAGTCCCCTTGGTCTTGGTCGTGAAGAACGGGGCGCAGATCTTGTCTATCTTGTTAGACGGGATGCCGACGCCCGTGTCCGTGAAATCCAGGTCTATGATGTCGCCCTGCGGCGGGCGGCGCGTGGCGACGGAAAGCGTGCCGCCGTGCGGCATCGCCTGGACGGCGTTGATGACGATGTTTTTGATGACTTGCTCGATCTGCGAGCGGTCCAGGGAAAGCTCCGGCAAACTCTCTTCCCATTCCTGGATGACGCGGATGTCCTGATCCCGCAAATAAGCGCTCATAAACTGGAGCATTCGGGAGAGCATGGCATTGACCTCTACGGGGCGCATCTCGGGCGGCGTGACGCGGGAAAACTCCAGGAACTCCGTCGCGATTCGGTCCAGCCCGTTGACCTCCTGGACGATCATGTCCAGGAACTCGCCATGCTCGGCCATGACGTCGCCTGGCAGCTCCTTACGCAGAAGCTGGGCCGCGCCTTTGATGGACGAAAGCGGGTTGCGCAGCTCATGGGCGATGTTGGCGGCGAGCTGGCCCGTCTCGGCGAGCTTCGACACGCGCTCCACCTCCTCCTTCATCTGAACTTCGTTCGTGACGTCCTCGAAGATGACCACGACGCCCAGCGAGTCTCCCGCCTCGCTGCGAAGCTGGGACGCGCTCAGGTTGATGTAGATTTCACCGCCCTGCGGGCCGGGGTAACAGAGCTGGTTGCGGGTGAAGACCTTGCCGGTCTGCGCGGTCAGCTCGACCATCCGCATGGTCTCCTCGCGCACGGTCCCTTCGAGCTGAAGCATCTTGATGAACTCGCGGTAGTGCCGGCCGATGACCTCGGTCGCGCGCAGGTTGACGATCTCCTCGGCCCTTTTGTTCCAGGTGACGATGTAGCCGTGCTTGTCCACGGTGATGACGCCCGCCGCGATGGAGCGCAGGATGTTGTCGGTGTAGCGGGTCAGGTTGCGCAGGGACGTCATCTCGCGGTAGATGGTGGCCGCCTGCGAGGCGACCAGGTGCAGCATCATGACGCTGTCCTCGGTGTAGAGATCCGGCGTCCGGCTTTCCATCATCAAGACGCCGATCAGCTCGTCGGCGACGACTAGGGGGATCGCCATCCGTGAGCGTGAGCGGGGCGCTTCTTCGGCGGTCGGGATGTCCGAAGCGATCAGGCCTGTCCGGGCGCGCAGGGCGCGGGCGGCGATGCTGTTCCCTTCCAAAGTCAGCGTCTCCAGCCCGATGATCTCCCCAGCCCGTTCGCCCCGAGCCGCCCGCGCGGTCATGGTCTCCCCGTCCTCATTCACCGTCAGCAGCGAAGATTCGTCGCTCCAGACCAGGCTGGCGACGATGTCCAGGATGGAAGAGAGGGCCTCTTCCAGCGTCGTCGCCGCCCGGACTTTCTGCATCAGCTCGTAAACGGCGGACAGTTCCAGATCGCGCTGGCCGATGCGCCGCTCATAGGACGACGCGCTGCGCAGGACCGTGGCCGCCTGCGAGGAGGCGACGGCGATCAGCTTGAGTTCCTGATCGCCGTAGTCCGTGCCGTGCTTGCCCAGGAGGAGGAAGCCGACGGCGGCGTCATCCACCACAAGCGGGACGAGGGCGGTCGCGCGGTGCCGCGTCAGGAAGGCCTCGCAGACGGGCCGCCACTCCGGCCCGAATATCCGCTCGGCCTCCTCCGTCGTCAGCAGGCGCGGCGCGCGCAGCGTCCGCGCCTGGGCGGAGACGGGGACGGGAGCGATGAAGGAGCGTAGCTGCTTGCCGAGTATGTCCGAAACGCCGCGCCAGTGCAGCGCGCTCAGGCCTTCCTGCGAGTCGTCGAAGAGCAGCAGCAGGCCGGCGTCACTGTCGGTGATCTGGGTCGCCAGGTCGTTGACGGTCTGGGCGGCCTTCTGGACGCCCGATGTCGCTGCCAGTGTCTTGCTCACCTCGTACAGCGTGGTCAGCTCGGCATAGCGTTTCTCCTGCCCCGCGATGATGCGGGCGTTTTCAATGGCGATGCCGGCCTGATGGACGAACGTGGAAAGCAGCTCGATGTCGGCGCGAGCGATAGCGCGCTGCGGGCCGGTATTGCTGACGACGATGACGCCGATGCAGCGCCCGCGCGCGACGATCGGCTGGGCGTAGAATGCTTCCATCTCCAGCGCCCGCCCGTACTCCCGTTCGCCCGCCCGCGCGTGGCCGATGTCCTCCACCAGCAGCGGCGTCTGCCGCTGCGCCACCATGCCGATCACGCCCTCGCCCATCCCGACTTCCGCATCGGGATCGTCGGGCGCGGCACGGCGGAAGCCGCGCATGATGCGTGGGGAAAAGCGGCCCGTTTCCATGTCCAGCAGATAGATTCGGCAGCGGTCGAAGTGAACGACGTCCACGATGTTGTCCGCGACCTGGTTCAAGACCTGATCGAGATCCAGCGTGGACGTGATCGTTTCGGTCAGCGCGGCCAGCGTGGACAGCTCTTGGAGCTTATGGTTGAGCTTGGCGTAGAGCTGCGCGTTGTTGATCGCCAGCCCGGCCTGCGTCGCGAAGATCGAGAACAGGCGCACGTCTTCCTCCGTGAAGAACGGGGCGGCGGCCCGGCGGCGGATGCACAGCACCCCCTGAACCGCGCCGTTCTCGTTCTTCATCGGCATGCAGATCGAGGAGGAGACGTCGGGGACGCTGTGAACTGCCGACCCGTGGAACCGAGGGTCGTCCGCCAGGGAATTCAGCAGGAGCGGCTCGCCCGTCTCGACCACGCGGCCCGCGATGCTGCTGCCGACAAAGATGCGGGCGTTCTCCACCACGTCGTCGGGCAGGCCGTGGGAAGCGGCGATGACCAGCGAGTCGGACTCGGGCAGCTTGAGCAGGAGCGAGCAGGCCTGCGCCTCCATGACGGCAGCCGCCTTCTCGGTGACCATGTCCAGCAGCCGATCAATCTCGACCTTGTCCATCGCTTGGCCGATGTCATACACCGTGGCGACCTCACGGATGCGCCGCTCCACCTGCGTCCGGGCGGCGGCGACTTCGTCTTTCCAGACCGTCTGCCGCAGGGCGACCAGAAAGAACGGGGCCAGCGTCTCGGAAATTTCGTGCCAGCGCTCCTGTCCTGCTTCGGGCAGGGCCGCCGCCCAAACCCCCAGCGGCCCCTCGGCTGTTCCGAGCAGCAAGGCCGTCCCTTCGGAAACCGCCTCGCCGGGCGCGCCCTTGCGTCGGCGGGAGGCGAGACAGGCTTCGGCGCGCGCGCGCAGCGTCTCCGCCTCGTCCCCTTCCAGAAAATGGAGGCTGCCGCCCGGCCCCACGCGGTAGATCGCGGCCTGCTCCGTCCCCAGCGCCTGTGATGCCAGCGTCAGCAGCGGCGGCAGCGGCGACCGGGTATCGTCGGACACGATCAGCGCCGACTGCCGCAGCAATGACTCGCTCATATCACTGCCCACACCGCTCAGTAACATAGTATTCATAAGAAAGCCTATCTTCATTATCCGGCACTTTTATCCGCTTGTCAAGCGCAACCCACAAATATAGTTTACCATAAGAGCCGTAAGGCCCCTAAATTCGTCTATGGGGATAGAAGGCTCCCTGCCCTTCTCTTAGTCTGTTTGAGGGAGGGCATGAGATTGTCTTAATCTTCCTGCTGTTCGGGTATAACCAAGCCATACAAATACGGATTCGCACAGTAGAAAGCAAACGCGAAAGCGGCTGCTCCTCAACGTGGTAACACACTGGTTTTTGCCTTCGACGCTTTCGTAGTCGCGCTGAGAACCTGAAGAGGAACACGCAGTTCGTCTGGAGTTCTAATGCCTGTGCTATCGTCATAAGAGTTGCTATCCACAAGGGCAAGAAAGTATTAGTCCCTTGCTGAAGAGTTAAATATCTGTAGGGCAATACAGATTTGGTGCAAGACCATAGAAGCCCCTGCGTTTAGGACTTAAATCTTTACGCATGGGGAGTTGTCACCACTGTCTCAGGCCGGGGACAACAAATAACATACTCTTGGAGGAAAGGAACACACATTCATGGCAACCGATGCCACGCCGCGCGCCACGGACGCGCTGACGAGTAATCAACCGGACAAGCCCGCCTTCCGTGATGCGGCGGCGGAGACCGCCGACCGGGCCATCCTCGCGGGCGCGCCCGTGGACCACAGCCTGGGCAACCATGTGGCCGCCGTAACCGAGACCCCGCGTGAGAAAGAAATAGACGCCGCCAACGGCCTGCGCGGGGCGAAAGGCCGGACGCCGACGCCGGAAGACTTCGACGGTCTGCTGACGCCCGAAGGCGCGAGCGGCGACACCGTCGGCTCCGAAGTCTCCGACCGCACCCTTGTCTTCGGCGAAGACGGCGCCCTCGGCGGCACGTTATAGTGTCGGCAAACGGGGGTCGGCTTTGTAGTGAAGAAAGCCGCAGGTCATCCAGAGACGTGGGGAACGTATGCGACTGAGCGGTTGGAGGTTCTGCTGTGTCGTCCTCGAAAAACGCCACTTCAAAAACCTCCGTGCCGCCCATGTGGACGACCCGCACGGCGGCTGCGGCGCCCACAGCGGCCCGCTGACGCAGGGCAGCCCCCACGTCTTCATCCAGGGCCGGCCCCTCGTCCGCGAGAAGTACCTGCCCCCCCTGCGGCGAGCGGCCCGACCACCGACCGGCCTTCCACTGCCATATCGGCGGGCGCGGTGGGTCGGCTATCTCTAAGCCCCGACCCAAGAGCGGCGTCCAGTCCGCGTTCTGCCACCCGTGCCCACTGGTCTTCGGTAAGGACGACGGCCTCGGCGGAACCTTGTAGCGGCTTCGTGTGTTTCATCTTTGGAGTAGTATCAGGGATCGAGCCGCGAGGTTGTGGCGAGGCTGTGTTCTAGGGCGACCTTGCAAAAAGGCGGGCGGTGTGCTATAATGGTGCATCAGTTTCAGAGAACACACTTCTGAAAAGAGCGGGCATTGCGCCCGCTCTTTCTGTCTGTTCCGTCTGTCTGTTCCGTCTGTCTGTTCCGTCTGTCTGTTCCGTCTGTCTGTTCCGCATCCGTCTTTTTGCATACGCATCGGGGAGCATGGGATAACTTTATGAACGGTGATTTTATCGAAGCCCTGCGGCAGATCGAAAAGGAAAAAGAAATTCCTTTCGCCACGCTGCTGAAGACCCTGGAAATAGCGCTGGGCAAAGCCTATAAGAAGCACTACGGCATCACCGGCGACGTGGCCGTGCATATTGATACCACTAAGAATGCCTTCAAATTCGCGGCGGAGAAGGTGGTCGTGGAGGAGGTCGCCAACGAACACGCGGAAATGACGCTGGCGACCGCGCTCAAGATCAAATCGGACGCCGTTCTGGGCGACATGATCCCGGTCTCGGTCACGCCGGAAAACTTCGGCCGCATCGCCGCCCAGACCGCCCGGCAGGTGATGATGCAGGAGTTCCGCGAGACCGAGCGCGAGAAGGTCTTCGACGAGTACAACGCCAAGATCGGCGAGGTCGCCACGGGCATCGTGCAGCGGACGGAGATGGGCAACGTCTACATCAACATCGGTAAGCTGGAGGCGTTGCTGCCCAAGCAGGAGCAGGTGCCGAGCGAGCCGTACCGGTTTAACGACCGGATTAAGGTATACTTGCTGGAAGTGCGCAAGTCCACGCGCGGCCCGCAGGTGATCGTCTCGCGCTCACACCCCAGCCTGATCCGCCGGCTGTTCGAGCTGGAAGTGCCCGAAATCGCGGATGGTTCCGTACTGATCAAGAACGTCGCCCGCGAGGCGGGGGCGCGCTCGAAGATCGCCGTGGCTTCCGAGGACGACAAGATTGATCCGGTCGGGGCGTGCGTCGGCCACCGGGGGGCACGGGTGCAGGCGGTCGTTTCCGAACTGTATGACGAGAAGATCGACATCGTCCGCTGGAGTGCCGACGTCAAGCAGTTCGTCCAGGAAAGCCTGTCCCCGGCCAAGAGCGTCCAGGTGAAGGTCAACGAGGAGAAGAAGTCCTGCTTCGTGCTCGTCCCGGACAACATGCTGTCGCTCGCCATCGGCAAGTCCGGCCAGAACGTGCGACTGGCCGCCCGGCTGACCGGCTGGCGCATTGACATCCGCTCCGAGTCGCAGGAGGCCAAGGCGGCCTTCACGCGGGCGGCGGAAGAAATCGAGGCCGAGGAGCGCGGGGAAGCGCGAACGTCATCCACGGCTCTGGCCGGGGACGGCGCCGTGGTCCTACCGACCGACGAGAGCGGAGAGGCCGTCGCCTACGGCGATGAAGTAACCATCACGGCGGACATGCTGAAGATGCTGGATGACGAGGACGACGAGGAGTAGGGGAACAGGGATGCGCGCATGACGCCGCTGCCCACAAAACTGAAAAAGGCCGCAGAAGACGCTTTCCACGACAATTCTCTGCTTTTGGCGATTTCCATTGAGGAGCGTGAGCAGGCGGCGCGATGGTACGAAGCCTTCGCCGCGCAGAGCGTTGGTAATCGTGCGGAATTGGCCCGGCTCTACAACTTGGAACGAGCGGCGTTCCTCCGGGGGCAGGTGGCGCGGATCGCCCGCAGCGCCCCTGATTTTGGGAGAGAAATGGGCTATCGCCAGCCAGGAGACAAAGCATGACGTTCCGGTTCCAAGAGGGTGACACTGTTGCCCTCAAAGAAGATCATACTAAATTCCTGCCTGCCGGGAGCCGGGGGACTGTCTTCTGCCAGTATGACACGGCGCCACCAGCCTATGAGGTCAATTTTCAGGACGCCGCTGGCGATCTGTTTGGAGCGATTATGCACGAAGACGAAATTGAGCCGGCGCGAGAGGTAATAGCCCGGCGCAAGCGCGGGACGGTCGGGGCGGACTGACAGCACAGGAGGCTTTATGAAAACGCGCCGCGTGCCGATCCGAACCTGCGTGGTCTGTCGGCAGACTTCCGAGAAAAAGGCTTTGCTCCGCGTCGTCCGCGCCCCCGAGAAAGACGGCGGCGGCGTGGCGGTGGACCCGACCGGACGGGCGAACGGGCGAGGGGCCTATGTCTGCGCCTCCGCCGAGTGCATTGACAAGGCCGTGAAGCAGAAGCGGTTCGAGCGTTCCCTGTCGGTGGGTCCGGTGCCGCCGGCGCTGGCGGAAGCGTTGAAAAGTCTTGCCGAAAAAGTAGCGGAAAAAACTGGGGTCGCCGCGCAGCCCACAGGAGCGCCCGAAATGATTTAAACGAAGCGAACGAGAGGTAAAGTGAATTTATGTCAGGTGTCCGTATTTACGATTTAGCGAAAGAACTGAATGTCTCCAATAACGAACTTCTGGACCTGCTGAAAGGCATGGGGGAACCGCCCCGGACCCCTTCCAGCACATTGCCGGATTCTACACTGGCAGCGGTGCGCCAGCGGATGGGCGGCAAATCCGCCTCCGTGGCGATTGCCCCTGCGCCCTCCGTCCCCACGCCCCTGGTCGGCTCGAACGGCAATGGCCTCGCCAAAGCGCCGGCCCCCGCCGCGCCCGCGAGTCTGGCCTCCACGAACGGCGCGGCGGCTGCCAGACCGGCTCCCGCCGGGAATGTCCCTTCCTCGGACCCGGCGCGCGTGGTGGATGTCCCTGAAATCATCACCCTGAAAGATTTTGCAACGCTGATCGGCGTCCCGGCCCCCGACATCCAGAAAAAGCTGATGGGCCTGGGCGTCCTTGCCTCGTTGAACCAGAAACTGAGCCGGGAGGTGACGACCCGCCTGGCGAAGAGCTACAAGGTCGCCATCAACATCGTCTCCGGCGGCGCCGCCAAAGCCGAGGCTGCGCTCCCCGCTGCCCCAGTTGCGCCCCGAGTCGCCGTCGTCGCTGCCAAGCCCCGCCAGAAGGCCGCCGGCCCCGTCGCGCGCCCGCCGGTCGTCACCATCATGGGTCATGTAGACCACGGCAAGACGTCGCTGCTCGACGCCATCCGCCATGCCAAAGTCGCGTCCGGCGAGTTCGGCGGCATCACGCAGCACATCGGCGCTTATCAGGTGGAAGTGGACGATCCTGAGACGCCGGGCAAGAAGCGTAAGATCACATTTTTAGACACGCCGGGCCATGAGGCGTTCACGGCGATGCGGGCGCGCGGCGCACAGGTGACGGACATTGCCGTCCTGGTCGTCGCCGCCGACGACGGCGTCATGCCGCAGACGATTGAGGCGATCAACCACGCCAAAGCGGCCGGCGTCCCCATCGTCGTCGCCATGAACAAGATTGACAAAGAAGGCGCAAACCCGACGAACGTCCTGACGCAGCTCACCCAGTACGACGTCATGCCCGAAGCCTACGGCGGCAACGTGCAGGTGGTGGAGGTTTCGGCAAAAGAAAATCTGGGGCTGGACGATCTGCTGGAAAACATCCTGCTGGTCGCCGACGCCGAAGTCGAGCCGAAGGCGGACCCCAGCGCGCCCGCCACGGGCACCGTCGTCGAGGCCGAGCTGGACCGGGGGCGCGGCGCGGTCGCGACCATTCTCGTGGATCAGGGGACCCTCAAGATGGGCGACTCCATCGTCGCCGGCACGACGTTCGGCCGTATCAAGGCGATGCTGGACGACCGGGGGCAGCGGGTCAATACGGCGACTCCGGCCACGCCGGTCGTGATCCTGGGCCTGGGCAGCGTCCCCGCCGCCGGCGATCGGCTGGAAGTGGTCAAGGACGAAAAGACCGCCCGGCAGGTCGCTGGGGAGCGCAGCGCCGACTCGCGCGACGAGAAGCTGAACACGCGCCGTCCGGTGACGCTCGAAGACTTGCAGCGGCAGTTCAAGGACGGCGCGAACAAGGAGCTGAACCTGATCATCAAGGGGGATGTGCAAGGGTCGGTTGAAGCCATCCGGCAGTCCCTGGAGAAGATTCAGCACCCCGAAGTCAAGGTCCGCTTCATCTCGTCGGGCGTCGGCGCCGTCTCCGACTCGGACGTCCTGCTCGCCTCGGCCTCGTCCGCCCTGATCGTCGCCTTCAACACAAAGGCGGAGGCGGCGGCGCAGCGCCTGGCCGAAGCGGAGCACGTCGAGATTCGCGAGTACCGCGTCATCTATGACTTGATTGACGACGTTAAACGCGCCATGGCGGGTCTGCTCGATCCGATCTTCGAGGAAGTGGCCCTGGGCACAGCCGAAGTGCGGGCCGTCTTCAAGCTGCCGCGCGGCGGCGGCTCGATTGCGGGTTCCTATGTCACCAGCGGCAAGATCGTGCGCGGCGCGCAGGTGCGCGTCAAGCGCGGCGGCAAGCAGGTTTTCGATGGCAAGGTGGACACGCTGCGGCGCGAGAAGGACGACGCCCGCGAGGTCGCCCAGGGCTTTGAATGCGGCATCCTGATCCCCGGCTACGACCCCCAGGAGCCGGTCCAAGACCGCCCGCAGGACACGCTGGAGTGCTACGAGATGCGCCGCGTCGAGCGGACGCTATAGGCGACAACTAGATGAGCGACAGCGACAGGCTGCTTCGGATCATCGCCAATGACGACGATGGGGCCGCGTTGCGCTTTGCGGCGGAGCGCGGTCACGTTGGCATGGTTCGTTCTGCTCTTCAAGAAGGGACGGATGTCAATGCCCGCTGTTCTCTAGGCAGTACAGCTTTGCACGGGGCAGCCTTCCGTGGGGACATGGAAATCGCGCGTCTGCTCCTGGACATGGGCGCTGAGGTTGATGCTCGGACGGCGAAAACCAACGGGTATAAGACGCCACTGATTACTGCCGCTATGAAAGGCCATCTTGCGCTCGTTCAATTGCTTCTGGAAAGGGGCGCTGATGCCCACGCCGTGAATGGCAACAAGCAAACGGCCTTGATGCAGGCTGCGACCTGGGACCACAATGGTGTGGTTCAGTTACTACTGGATCGGAATGTTCCCCTTAACACGAGGGACAAGTGGGGATATACTGCTCTTGCCTCGGCCGCTTCGTGGGCCGGCGTAGAAGCAGCCAAGACGCTTCTTGAACATGGCGCAGAGGTTGACACGGCAAACCACTACGGCAAGACGCCCTTGATGATGGCGTGTGACGGTTTAGTTCTCCGTCCGGCAATGAGATATGTTGCCCTTGTCAAACTACTCCTTGCCTCTGGAGCGAATGTGAATGCTCAGAACAAGCACGGAAGGAGGCCGCTCATGTTCGCCGCTGAAGCAGGCAACTCGGACATGATCCGGCTCCTGTTAAACGCGGGCGCAGAGGTTAATGCCGTCCACAAGACAGGCAAAACCGCATTACAGTGGGCGGCGAAAGCCGGTCATGCGGAGGCGGCAGTTCTTCTTAAAGAGGCTGGCGCGTCCTAACCAGGAAAATATGACCATCGGCCTTCTGACGGCGGAACTACACATCGAAGAGGCGAACTCGCTCAAGGACAAGCGGCAGGTTTTGAAAAGCCTGCTCGCCCATCTGCGGAGCGAGTTCAACATCTCGGCCACGGAAGTCGGCGACCACGACATCTGGCGGAAAACGACCATTGGTGTCGCCCTCGTCGCCACGGACACGTCCTTCGCCCATCAGGTCTTAGACAAAGTCATTGACCATATCGAGAGCAACCCGCGCGTGGACCTAACCCACAGCGAGATCGAGATGCTCTGAAAGACATTCCATCATGCCAGCCACACGCAAACAGCGGTTGCAGGACCAACTGCGGGAAGTGCTGTCCGAGATCATCCGGCGCGAGATGCGCGACCCGCGCTTCCAGGAAGGGCTGCTGTCCATCACCGATGTGGACGTGACGGCGGACTACAAACAGGCGACGGTCTATGTCAGCGTCTTGGGCAGCGAGGAAGCGCGGCGCGACAAGCTGAACCTGCTGCGCGGCGCGACCCACGTTCTGCGCGATGAGCTGAAACGCTCCAAAGCCTTCATCAACGTCCCGTCCCTGACGTTCAAGTACGATGAGGCGATTGAGCGCGGCAGCCACATTTTTGAGGTCATGGAGCAGGTCCGGCGCGAGGATGAGGCGCGGCCCAAACCGCCCGCTGAAGAAGCCGCTGGGGAAGAAGGCGAGGCCGAATGAGCGTCGCCGAAGCCAGCGGCTTGGCGCAGCCTTTGAAGGACGCGGCGGCGGCCATCGGGGAAAGCCGGAGCATCGTCCTCGCCTGTCACATCAACCCCGACGGCGACGCGCTCGGCTCACTGCTCGGCCTCGCGCTGGCCTTGATTCCGCTCGGCAAGAACCTTGTGTGTCTCTCCCAAGACGGCGTCCCCGACATCCTGCGCTTCCTGCCGGGGGCGGAGATGGTCGTCCAGACGACGGATGTTCCCATGTTCGACCTGGCCCTGGTGGTAGACAGCGGAGAATTGGCCCGCGTCGGCGAGACCGTCAAGCCGGTGGTCGCCCGCGCCCGCCGCGTCGTGGACATTGACCATCACATCACGGTCGGTTCTTTCGGCGACATCCGCATCCTCGACGCCTACGCGGCCTCCACTGCGGAGATTGTCTACGCCCTGCTGCAAACACTCGGAGCGCCGATCACGCCGGACATCGCGACCTGCCTCTTCACCGGCATCATCACCGACACCGGCTCGTTCCGCTTCCAGAACGTCACCCCCAACACCCTGCGCGTCGCCGCCAAGCTGCTCGAAGCCGGCGCCCCGCCCGCGCACATTTCGGAGAACGTCTTTGAGAACCGCACCTTCGCCGCCACGCGCCTGCTCGGCTCGGCGCTATCGGGCCTGACGCAGACGGCGGACGGCCGGATCATCTGGACCCGCATTACGGCCCAGGATTTCCGCACATTAGGCGCGACGGACCAGGACACGGAGGGCGTTGTCAACTATGTGCGCGGCGTGCGCGGGGCCGAAGTCGGGATCTTGTTCCGCGAAATGGACACCGGCAAAGTCCGAGTCTCTCTGCGCTCGCGCGAGAGCGTGAACGTCGCTGAGATCGCCGCCCGCTTCGGCGGCGGCGGGCACCGCATGGCCTCCGGCTGCACCGTGGACGCGCCGCTGGCCGAGGCGGAGCAGGCCGTCGTCAGCGCGGTCCAAGCGGCTCTCGTCTAGTCGGTTTGCATCAGCTCCCGCACTGCTGCGCCAATGTCCGGCGCGCGCATCAGTGTTTCGCCCACTAAAATTGCCTTCGCCCCCGCGTCCGCTACGCGCTTGACATCGGCAGGCGTCTTGATCCCGCTTTCGGCCACCAGTGTCACGTCTGCCGGAACCATTGCCGCCAGCCGCGCTACCGTCCCTAAATCCGTCACGAACGTATTCAAGTCACGGCTGTTGATGCCGATAAGCGTCGCGCCTGCTTCTATCGCCACCTGCATTTCCGCCTCCGTATGCACTTCCACCAGCGCCGCCATGCCGAGTTCTTGTGCCAATGCGGCGTATTCCGCGATCTGCGCGGGCGTCAAGGCGGCGACGATCAGCAAAATCGCGTCCGCGCCCAGCCACCGCGACTCGTAAATCTGCCACTCGTTGACGATGAAATCCTTGCGGATGACCGGCAGTGCAACGGCTTCGTGAATGGTACGCAGGTCGTCGTCGTGCCCCTGGAAGAACTTCTTGTCAGTGAGCACGGACAGGCAGGATGCGCCGTTTTCCTCGTAAATGCGGGCGATCTGCACCGGGTCAAAATCTGACCGGATAACACCTGCCGATGGCGAGGCTTTCTTGACCTCGGCGATGAGCGCCACCGGCCTGGCCTTCGGTTGCTGCAAGGCCGCGAGGAAGCCGCGCGGCGGCGGCATCGCCAGGGCGCGTGTCTTCATCGCCGAAAGCGGCATCTCTGCCGCGCCTGCGGCGACCTCCTCCGTCTTGTGCGCCAGGATGGTGTCCAAGATCGTCGGCTCAGGCATTCGTGAACTCCTTGAGCCGTTCCAGTGCCGCCAGCGCCGCGCCGCTGTCAATCAGCGCGGCGGCGCGCTCCATGCCCGCGACCAGATCCTCCTCCACGCCCGCCACCAGCAGCACGCCCGCCGCGTTCAGCAGGACGATGTCTCGGCGCGGTCCCCGGTCTTTTCCCTTCAGGATGTGCAGCAGCGTATCGGCGTTCTCGGCGGGGCTTTCACAGCCCGCGATGTGCTCGATGGTTGCCCGCGCGATGCCCAAGTCCCACTCCGGGTCCAGCGTGTACGAAGTGACCTGCCCGTCCTTTAGCTCGCTCACGGCCGTCAGCCCCAGCGTGGACAGCTCATCCAGCCCGTCCACGCCATGCACGAGCAGGGCGCGGCGGCTCCCCAGATGGCGGAGCACATGGGCCAGCGTCTCGCAGACCGCGCCGTCGTAGACCCCGATGAGCTGCACCGGCGCCCCGGCGGGGTTCGTCAGCGGGCCGAGAAGGTTGAAGATCGTGCGGATGCCGATCTCCTTGCGCGGCCCTGCGGCGTACTTGAACGACGGGTGCATGGACGGCGCGAACAGGAACCCGATGCCGACCTCCTCGATGCACTCCCCCAGCCGCTCTGGTGGCAGGTCCAGCGTGACGCCCAGGGCTTCCAGCACGTCCGCGCTGCCGCACTGGGAGGTGGCCGCGCGGTTGCCGTGCTTGGCGACGGCCAGCCGCCCGTCGGCGGCGACCACGAGGGCGGCGGCAGTGGAGACGTTGAACGTCTTCAGCGAATCGCCCCCCGTCCCGCAGGTGTCCACGATGACCTTGTCCGTCTTGACGGGGACCGACACGGCATACTCGCGCATGACGCGGGCGAACCCGGTGATCTCCTCCACCGTCTCGCCCTTCATCCGCAGGGCCACGGCCAGGGCCGCGATTTGCGCGTCCGTCGCCTTCCCCTCCATGATCTGCCGCATGACCTCGGACGCCTCGGCTTCGCTTAGGTGGCTGCCGTCAATCAGATGCTGTATTGCTTTTTTCATGGGTTCTTAATCCAGCGGAGCCGTGTGTCGCTTTCTCCTCGCACCGCAAAAGTCTCCGTCGCTTGCAGTACGGTTTCACGATAAACGCATGTGTCGGCGTCAAACCCGCTTGTCTGCCCGCCCAGGCATAGTGTAACTTCTGCCTCGTCTGGATAATGAGTTGCTATGCGCGGGTCGGACAGCATGTACCAATTACCTTCTGCATCGGTACAATTTACGAGGTAGCGAGCGTTCCAGTAGCCCGGCGGACACCAGACGCTCTTGCCACCCCCGATGGTCATAGTTGGGTCCTGCCTGCCCGTGTCCAGAGCAATATAGTAGAAGTCGTGGTTGTCCAGGCGCAGAATGGCTGATGCTATCGTTTCCCAGTCAGGTTCAACAGTCGCGCTGTCACGCTCAGGACCCCGCATACGCTGCACATACATACCCTGCCTCAACTTGCACTATTTTCCATTAGGCTCTTCACCAACTCCGCCCGCTCCGTCTCGCCTTGAGCCTCCAGCGCCTCCGCGTCTAGCCGTAGCTGCCCGGCCAGCGGCGGCGGGGTGCCGGCCTGCACGTCCCCGCGCAGCGTGTCCAGCGTCGCCACGTTGACCGACGTTTCCAGGGGCGGTATGTTCGGCATGGTCTGGTAGAAGAAGGCCGACAGCGGTTCGGAGAGGGCTTCTATCGTGCCGTCGTCATGCTGCAAGGATAGCGAGAGGGCGCGGGCATCCAGGACAACGGGGTGAACTTGGGGCTTGCCGAAGCGCCAGCGGTAGGCGTTCAGAAAGCGGCGCAAAATCTCCTGGCTGGTGGCGAGGGCGGCGGCGCGCAGGTTCTCCGTGTCTCCGTTGCCTTCCACCGGCTGTTCCAGTACCAGCCGCAGGGTCTTGCCGGTCCACCAGGCCCACTCGCCGAAGATGCCCTGGCCGTCTGTGCCTTCGCTGAGGGACGGCGGGAAGAACAGGGTGGCGTCAAAGCCGTTCAGGGTGCAGACGAGCGGGTCCACGTCCGGCCCGCGCGCGCAGAAGTCCAGGGTGAAAGGCAGGTCAATCAGGGCGTCGGCGATGAGTTTCACAGGGCGGCTTTCCGGTTCCCGGCGATTAGGACACGGGGCTGAACCCCCGTGCTTTAGAAATGCAAGCCCCCGCCTTCGCGGGCGAAGAACTGCTTCCGAGAGCCGACTCTTATGCCCGCGCAGGCGGGAATTTGCTTTCTTAAAGCCCAGGGGTTCAGCCCTGGGAACTCCCAGGTGACTACAGCACCAGCAGTTCCGGCGGGATGGCCTGGTTGAAGACGTGAGCCGTGCCGTCGTCTTTGACGGTCAGAATGTTCTCCAAGCGAACGCCGAACTTGCCGGGGAGGTAGATGCCCGGCTCGACCGAGAAGCAGTGGCCGGGCAGCAGGGGCGTGTAGTTGCCGGACAGCATATACGGCGCCTCGTGGTCGTCCAGCCCAATGCCGTGGCCCGTGCGATGGATAAAGAACTCGCCGTAGCCCGCGTCGGCGATGACCCGGCGGGCGGCGGCGTCCACGTCATGCGCGGTCGCACCGGGCCGGACGGCGGCGACGCCCGCCTGATGAGCACGGTAGACGACCTCGTAGATGCGCTTGGCCTCGTCCGATGCCTCGCCGACGGCCACGGTGCGGGTGATGTCGCCGTGGTAGCCGTCCGCCATCGCCCCGAAGTCCAGAATGACCACATCCCCCGTCTTGACCGTCGTTTTGCCCGTGTTGTGGTGCGGCGACGCCCCGTTCGGCCCCGCGCCGATGATGGGCGCAAACGAGTCCTGATACCCGGCCCGCGCGATGCTCTGCCCGAGGGCGAGGCTGACCTCCATTTCGCTCGCGCCGATCCGGCACGCCTCATAGGCGATGGGGATGAGCGCGTCCGTCGCGTCGGCGGCGTGCTGCAAGGCGGCCAGTTCCAGTGCGTCTTTGACGGCCCGCAACGGGGCCAGGGCCGCCCCCGCCAGCTTCAGCAGCGCGGTTGGCATCAGTTCCTGGATTTTGAGTGCGAACCGCGCGGGCATGTCGTCATCCAGCCCGACAATGCCGATGTCCAGCATCAGGTCCTTGCTCAAGGATGCCAGCAGCGTCTCCCAGCCCTGCGCGTCGTCCCAAACGCGGATGTCCGAAACGTCCGCCGGGTTCTGACGCGCCTGCCCGGCGTTGAGGGCGGGCGTGACGAACAGCCAGGGCTGGTCATCCGGCACGACCAGGGCTAGGAAGCGTGACCCATGCTCCGAAAACCCGGACAGGTAGCGCATGGCCGCGCCCGGCGTCAGGATCAGCGTGTCCAGCCCGTTCTCGTGCATTGCTGTCCGCACCCGGCTCAGTCGTTTCTCGTAAAGGTTCATGCGTCTATTATGGCACATGGCCCGGAGTAAGCGTCACCGCTCCAGGAAGTTTCGCACCATCTGCTTGCCGTGCTCGGTCAGCACCGATTCGGGGTGGAACTGCACCCCTTCCAGCGGCCAGGATGTGTGCCGCAGCCCCATGATCTCGCCGTCGTCCGAATGCGCCGTGATCTCCAATGAGTCGGGCAGCGAAGCCCGCTCCACGACCAGCGAGTGATACCGGGTCGCTTCCAATGGGGTGGGGAGGCCCTGGAACACGCCCTGCCCGGTGTGGTGAACCAGCGATGTTTTGCCGTGCATCAGCCGGTCCGCCCGGACCACGCGCCCCCCCAGCGCCTGCCCGATGGCCTGCTGACCCAGGCAGACGCCAAAGATGGGTGTGCGCGGCCCGAACTCGCGGATCAGGTCCAGCGTGATCCCCGCGTCATCCGGCGTGCCGGGGCCGGGCGAGATCAAAATCTTCTCCGGCGCCATCGCGGCCACATCCGCCAGCGTCAGCGCGTCATTACGGCGCACATCCAGTTCCGCCCCCATCTCGCCCAGATACTGCACGAGGTTATAGGTAAACGAGTCGTAGTTGTCAATCACGAGTATCATGGCCGTGTCCTTATGCCGCTTTCTTCAGTGTTCCCCTCAGAAACCGCCGGAGGTTTTCTATCTCTGTTTGGTTCTGCAAGGTCGTCAAGTCAAACTTCGGCAGCCTTTCCCGGAAGAGTTGCGTCCGGCTCTGACCGGCAAGCAGCCGCATCAGAACCTTCTTTGGCTCAAACTGCCCCTGTTGAAAAGTTGCTTCGCTGATGGGCTGGTCAAGGAGTGCTTCCAGTAGAGGGCGATCCTTGAAGAGCAGCACTTCAATTTCAGGGGCGATGACGCAGACCTGCCAGCGCGTCCGTAGTGCGACCGAGGCCAAAGAATGTGTTAGAAACCGCTTGCGCTCTTCCACCCTCTGCGGGTCGTAGGAGTCAGCGTCCACGATAAGAACCACATCATGCTGGCCGTCAACCAGGTAGGATCGTGCGAGAGAGTCGGCGCCGGACCAACCCCCGGCTTTGACAAACTCTGCTGTCGCGCTTGCCTCCCCAAGCAAGGCTTTGAGCAGTAAAATGTCGCTTTCTCCTTCTGTGACCACAACAGTCTTCATCGGTAGCCCCTTTCAATGTTGTAATCAGGTAACGCCTGTTCCACGGCATACTTGAACTTGGTCTGTAGTGCCGCCCTCATCTTCTGATCGGCGATTGCCATTCTCAACTCTTCAAACTCCCAAAGTAATATGTTCAACGGGGTGTGCATCTTAACCAAGTATTTCGCGGACGGCGTGTAGCCGCTCCGCGCAAAAATCAGCCCTAGCGTTCCCGCCGGACGCCGGGCAAGCTGATTCCGCAGTTTCGCGACTGGCTCCACGTTAATCGCGTCGGCGTAATCCTTTGACTCAATCAGGCAGAAAAGCCCATCGCAGTAAACAGCGCCATCTATCTGCTCAATGGCGTGTCTGCCTTCACGCACCTCGAAAGGCCAGCGCACTTCCGCGCCTTCTAGAGCGAAAGCCTGCAATATAATGTGCTCAAAGGCTTTGCCTCTTGCCCAGCCTCGTACCTGTCTGCCCTCAGCCAAAGTATCGAGCATCCGAGACAATTCGGCAGTATCATCTGTGGCAATTCTGGCGATATAATCAACCGCCATTAAGCGATAGCCTCTTCTATGGCGGCAGAAACGCCTGCTGTCATCCAGTCCAGCGGCAGGGAGGGCAGGTGCAGCTTGTTCTCCAAGATCGCCTGCTCCGACGACAGCGGCAGGTGGACGAAGCCAGCACAGTAGCTCATATCCCACTGAATCGCGTAGTGCAGGGCTTGATACAGAATGTGGTTGCAGGCATACGCGCCTGCGTACCCGTGCGCCCGCGCCGGGACGCCCGCCTTTTCGCGGATGGTTGCGGCGACACGCTCGGCGTCAATTGTGGCAGACAGACCACAGATGCCGTCCGCGATGATGACCGACTGCGGCAGGTTCGGCTCGACGGGCTTGCTGGGGTCCACCTCCCCCGCGAAGCGCAGGTTGACGGCGAACCGCTCCACCTCCAGGCAGGTCGCACCCGCCGCCAGCCCCAGCGACAGAACGAGCGCGGGCTTGTGATCGGCGATGGCCGCCGTGAGCCGGTCCGCGTCCTCGCCCATTGCGACGGGCAGCGTCAAGCCGGAAACCTTTGCGCCACCAATGATCTCGCCGTGCAGGCGCTCGGCGATCTGCTGCGACGGGTTGGTTTTGCTGCCGCCGAAGGGCGCAAAGCCGGTGAGCAGAACAGTGGTCATTAGATGTTCCTCTGCTGTGGGATATAGGACCGAATCCAGTCCCGCTCCCGCGTAAAAACAGGTGGCACAACGGGGTTCCAGGCGTGGCGCTCCACGCCCGATGCCGTTCGAGTCTGCCCCGTCCGCTTGTCCACATACTCCTTGTCCTGGACGACCGCCTCGCGGACCACGCAGCGGCCCCGCTTGAAGCCGCCGGGCATGTCGTTCCAGTTGATGCCCTTTTCCTGCCAAAGCATTTCCTGCATCTCGTCCGACGTTTTGCCTTGCAGCCGCTCGTGCGGCAGGTGCGCCTGCGCCGTCATCGAGATCGAGTTGCGGGTGGCGTCCTGCTGACGCCAGATGAAGTAGTTCTCCACCTCCACCGGGTCCGGGATGGTGAACGCGCGGCTGTCGAAGTAGGCGATCCGTTCTCCGAGCAGGTTGGGGCTGTTCGCCTCTCGGCTTCCACCGAGCAGCAGACGCTGCCAGCGGAACGAGTTGAAATGCGCCGTGGCGATGGAGGCTGAGATCGAAGCCAGCTTTTGCAGGTTGCCGTCGAACCACGCCTGCGTCTGGTTGTCGGCGAAGTCCGTCACCAGCAGGCTAATCTCGTCGGATTGCACATAAGCGAGTTGCGCCCCTTCGATCTGCCGACACAACGCCACGGCGGTAAAATCCATGTCCTCCGCCAGCGGCACATCAAAGGGGCGTTCGCAACCCTTTGTGTAGGCGTGGAACGCCTTGCCGTCCACGCGGATGATGGTGTAGGTTCGCCGGGGCAGCAGATACCGCGTCCGGTTCTCGTAGTGTCCCTTCATCCGGTCGCCGAGTGAGTCTTTTTGTCTCATGCTATTCCAGCCCCGCCTCGGCCCACTCCACCGCCCGTGTCAGGGCGCGCATCTTGGCGAGCGTTTCGCGGTACTCGTATTCGGGGACCGAATCGGCGACGACGCCGCCGGCGGCCTGGAGGTAGATGGTGTCGCCTTTGACCAGGGCGGTGCGGATCGTGATCGCCGTGTCCATGTCGCCGCTGAAGGAGAAGTAGCCGATGCCGCCGCCGTAGTGGCCGCGCCGGGTCGGCTCCAGTTCCTCGATGATCTCCATGGTGCGGACTTTGGGAGCGCCGGTCAGCGTCCCCGCCGGGAAGGAGGCGCGGAGGACGTCGAACTGGTCCAGGCCGTCACGCAGTGTCCCCGTCACTTCCGAGACGATGTGCATGACGTGCGAGTATTTCTCGATCACCATCAGCTCGTCCACCGAAACCGTGCCGTATTGGGCGACCCGCCCGATGTCGTTGCGGGCCAGGTCCACGAGCATGATGTGCTCCGCCCGCTCCTTCTCGTCGGCCAGCAGGTCGGCGGCGATGGCATCGTCCTCGGCAGGCGTCGCCCCGCGCCCGTGCCGCGAGCCGGCGATGGGGCGGACCGTGACCCGGCCCTTGCGCTCGCCGACCAGGATTTCCGGCGACGCGCCGACCAGCTTGGTGTCACCGAAGTCAAGATAAAACATGTACGGCGACGGGTTGATGGAGCGCAGGGCGCGGTAGACATCAAACGGGTCGGCGTGGAGCGTCTTCGACAGCCGCTGCCCGATCTGCGCCTGGAACGTGTCCCCGGCGGCGATATACTCTTTGGCGCGCAGGACGGCGGCCTTGTAGTCGGCCTCGGTGCGGTTGGGGAGGAACCCACCCCCAACCCCCTCCCCAGGGGGGAGGGGGCGAGACGACAGGACAGGCAGCGGGTTCTCTGAATGGCCCCCTCCCCCCTGGGGAGGGGGTTGGGGGTGGGTCTCTGCGCTCCCCTTCAACCGCCCCAGCAAGTCTTCCACCTTCAGGGCCGCCGCGTCATAGGCCGCGCCGGGGTCCTCCTCCGGAGTGATGCGGGCGTTGCACAAGGCCAAAATCTTGTGTTTGACGTTGTCGAAGATCAGGAGCGCGTCGGTGAACAGGAACAGGCAATCGTCCAGCCCCAGGTCGTCCGTCGCCAGTGTGGGCAGCTTCTCAAAGAAGCGCACGGTGTCGTAGCCGATCATGCCGACCGCGCCGCCGACGAACGGCGGCAGCTCAGGGGAAGGGACGTAGGTGTACCGGCCCAGCAACTCCTTCAAGACGTGCAGCGGGTCGCGCTCACCGGCCTTCAAAGTCAGCGTCTCGACCTGCGCACCCTCGGTGATCGTCGCCGTGTCGCCTTTGGAGCGGAAGACCAGGAACGGGTCGCTGCCCAGGAACGAGTAGCGGGCCAGGCGCTCCCCGCCTTCGACGCTTTCCAGCAGGAACGAGTTCATCCGCCCCCCCGCGATCTTGCGGAAGGCAGAGACGGGCGTTTCCATGTCCGCCAGGACTTCGCGCCAGACGGGGATGAGGTTGCCCTGCCTGGCTTTTTCAAGAAATTGGTCACGGGTGGGCGCTGTCATCGCTGGCATTCAGTATACCTCAGTGTAGGTGGGAGCGGACAAAAAGGGGCCGGGGCGTCCTGTCGTGCAGGAAACGCCCCGGCCCCTCTTGAAATACTGGTTTGCGTTCAGCAAGCCGACAAAAGGCGATCAGCGTTCCCCGTCCAAATGGGAGCGCCACCACCAGAGCGTCAGGCTGTCATTGCCAAATTGCATGTAGGTCTAGTATACAGGCTTTCTCCGGCCTCTGTCAAGCCCCATTCCTGCAACTTTTTCTCCCTTTCTGTGTCCAATTGGGAGAGGACCCTTCATGTCACGTCCGATGATCCACTGTCCCAACTGCCGCCGGGAATTGTATCAATTGCGCCGCCCGCAATGCCTCTGGTGCGGGGCGCGCTTGGCGGAAGACGAGTTCCAGAAAGTCGCCCTGCCGCCCGGAGCACCTCCGACGCCCTTGCCGCAGCCGATGCCACCCATGCCGCCCACGACGGGAACGCCGTGGTTTGGCCGTGGTGGAGGGCTGTTTGAGGGAAACCCGTTCCCGTTGATCAAGCGGTCTGTCTCGCCCTGGGAGCGGAAGCTGAGGATCGCCGGGGCCGCGCTTTTTGTCTGCGTGATGCTGGCGCGTCTGGCCGAAGTCGCCTGGAACATGTGGCAGGTGTCGCACCTGATGCCGCCGGTGCATTAAGCCGGTTCGCGCAGGGACGGCGGCAGTGGGACAGCATCCCCGCCGGGGATGGGGGAGACGCTGTCCACCCACAGGTAGAAATACTTGCGCGAAGCGAACACCCAAGCCCCGTCCCGGCGCTCCAGCGCGTCTTCGTACAGCGCCACGTTGCTGTAGCCGTGCCCGTCTTTGCGCCGGGCAAACTCGGTGGAAGGCGCAGTCGCCGCCGCCCGGTCGCCGTCCAAGGTGATGACGGCCCTCAGTGTGGTGCGGAAGAAGAACTCGTTTAGGTCGTTGAACTGCTGCTGCGCGGCCAGGATCTGGTCCATCCCCTGCGCGCGCAGAGGCGTGATGTGCTTCGACCCGTCCGGGTTGAACTGCCCGATCTCCCAAACGCCTTCCGGTGCCCAGAGTGCCTGCATGGCCGCTTTGTCGCGCCGCAGGATGGCGTCGTCGAAGCGGGCCATGAGGCCCAGGATGGCGTTCTCATCCAGCATCCGCCGCAGGTCGGCGGCCACGAGGTCGGCGGCCACGAGGTCGGCGGCCACGAGGTCGGCGGTCACGAGGTCGGCGGTCACGAGGTCGGCGGTCACGAGGTCGGCGGTCATGTCTTCGTCGCGGCTCTCTGCCATTGTACTCTCCCCCTTAGCCCTTGCCGGCCTGCACGATGTCGCCCAGGAAGCCGTACAGGCCCATGTGCTTGCCGAACACGTCCTGGTTGATGGCCTGAGTCCACGGCTCGTCCTCGCTGTTCTTGAGTTCCGCGACGACCGAGATCCAATTGGTCGGGATGACACCCGCCTGCGTCAGACGCAGGAAGGTGACGAATTCAGCGGCGGGACTCCATGTGCCCGAAGCGTCAATGACGGCGTACACGTCGTACCCCGCCTTGACGGCGGAGAGGGCCGGCAGCAGCAGGCAGACATCGGTCGTGATCGCCGCCATGATCAGCTTCTTCCGCCCCGTCGCTTCCACCGCCGCGCGCGAGGCGTCGTCGTTCCACAAGTTGATTGGGGAGCGGTCAATCGGCATGATGTCCGGGAACAACGCCCGGAGTTCGGGGATGGTCGGGCCGTTCGGGCCGTGGGCGGAACTGGTAGTCAGGACAGTTGGCATCCCCAGCACCTGGGCCGTCTTCGCCAGCGCAAGGACGTTATTCTTGAGCATCTGTTGATCCATGCTGTGTACGCCCAGGAACAGGCCCGCCTGATGGTCTATCAAGAGCAGGGCGCAGTTATCCGGCGTTAATGCTTGGTACAGGCTGTCATTCATGGCTGTGTCTCCTTTTCCTCATCTCGCATCTTCTTCAGCAGGGCGGCTCCGTTGTTCAGCGGCCCCAGGCTTTGCACGACCGATGCCAGCTCGGCCACCTTATGCAGCTCCTCCCAGGCCGCACCGGCTCGGCGAGCGGCGATCGCGTGGAACTGCGCCGCAGGCGATTCTTGGGCGAGCAACATCCCCAAGATCAGCAGGTTTGTGGTCTTCACGTCAAAGACTTCCGACGTAAAGGCATGGGCGCGCGCCTGCTCGGACAGGCGCAGGGCTTCGGGGTCCACGGCGCTGCTGAATGCGAACTTGGCGTCAGGCAGCGGCGGCACCGTCCCAAACAGGGTGACATAGCTCCCGCGGAACGCGGCCAGGTCCGGGGGCAAATCGGCATCGGGCATGGCTTTTCCCTCTTGGACGAACGATCAGCCAGAGTATGTCCGATGAGAGGCGTCATGCGTTATCAAAAAATTGCTGCCTGAGAAACTGGATCAAGGAGCCGCGCTGCGGGCGTAGGCGCTAGGGGGGACGCCGACCAGGCGCTTGAAGTGCCAGCCGAAGTGGCTGGGGCCGTAGAAGCCTGCCTCGAAGGCGACATCACCCGGCGCCTCGCCCCGCGCCAGCAGAGCCTTGGCGCGGTCAATCCGTACTTGGGTCTGGTAGGCGTGCGGGGGCAGGCCGAACTCGCGGCGGAAGGCGCGGCAGAAGTGGCACGGGCTGAGGCCGGCGACATGGGCCAGCGACTCCAGTGTCAGGTCGTCCGCGTAGTGCGCGTGCAGGTAGTCACGGACCGCCCTGAGGGAACGGTCGCCGGGGCGCGGCGGTGCGGGCACTGATCTACCTTGAGCGTGGCGGGCGACCAGTTGCGTCAGCACCAGGAGCAACAGGCTGTCCTGCTCCAGCCGGGGGGCCGGACCAATGAGGCACCGCCAGAGCTGCCGGAAGCGCCCGGCCAGGGGGGCGTCCGATAGAACGGGAGCGGCGAAAAACGGCTCACCCGCCGGTCGTCCTGTTCGATCCGCCACCATTAGGCGCATCGCCTCGGCCGGGACGTACAGGACGTGGAAAACGCTCGGCTGGGGACTGACTAGCAGATCCGGGCTGGAATGCACCTCGCCGGGATGCAGAACGCTCAGGAAGCCGACCGGCGCGGCATAGCTGCCCCCTCGGTAGAAGTGACGGCACGGATCGGTAAGGGAGAGGCTGACTTGATACTCCTCATGGACATGCTTGGGAAGCGCCCGTGAGAAGTGAGGCCCGAGGGTATAGCGCTCCAGCAACAGGGTGTCAAAGCGGCGCACTTCGCACTGGACGGAGGGGGTTGCCATTCAGTTCTATTCCACTCCTGGCCCCGGCATAAACCCGATCTCTATGGAAGTTATGACACACGGTAGATGCCGCCGCGAAGCTGTGGATACCAGGTGGGGCGGTAGGAGGCAGGCTTGACCGTGAACACGTCGCCGGAGGGAAGGGCGACGGCGCTCAGGAAGCCGCCCAGGCCGCAGCCGGTGTCCACGCCGATATACTGCTTCGTCCGGGCGAACATGACTTTGGGGAACGGCGTGTGGCCGCGCACGACGGTCTGCTGCCACCAGGGCTGGCCCTGCCCTTTGACTTTGCCCCAGCGCAAGGCCCCAGTGGACTGCATCGGGAGGGGCAGGGCGAGGTTCCAGCCCGCGTGGGTGAAGATGTACTGGTCGGTGATGTAAAAGGGCAGCGTCCAGGGATGGGCCTGGGCGTACAACTGGTAATGGCCGAGGGGAAGTGAATTGGGGTCGCCAGGGGCCAGCGCGTACCCAGCGCGGGCGTAGGAGTCCAGCATCGCCTGACCGTACAGCCCGGCCAGCGTCGCGACATCGCCTTCTTCCAGGAAGAGCAGCATGGCCTCTTCGTGGTTGCCCTGGATGAAGACCTTGGGGCATCGGTCGAAGGCGATGATCTGTGCGATGCAGTCGAACGGGTCCGGGCCACGGTTGATGGCGTCGCCGAGGAACACGACGAGATCGGAGGGCTGAACGGGCAGCTTTGCCAGCAGTTCGCGCAGCGCCTCCGCCTCGCCGTGAACATCGCCGACGGCGTAGATCACGTCCCGTCCCCGACGTAGGGGCGGACGACCTCGCGCATCTGGTCGAGCGACTCCCATTCGTCGCCGGGGTCGCTGAAGATCAGGATGTGCGGCCCGGCAAAGCCCGTGTCGCGGCAGATGTCCAGGCAGCGGGTGAAGTCCTCCCGGTTCATCTCGCCCGGTGCGGAGAAGCCGGCTTTGGCGTGGGTGCATTCCGCCAGCGGCGCGATCTGGGGCAAGTCTGTAAATTTGCGTTCGCCGGACCAGTTGCCGAAGTCCATCTTCAGGCCGATCCGCCCCTTCATTTCTTCCAAGAGCGTGACGACCTCGGCGGGACGATCCAGCAGCGGGTGCCAGTTCTCGACCACGACATGAATCCCATGCGCGTCGGCATGGCGCAGCACTTCATCTAGGCCAGCCTCGCTGACGGCTAAGGCTTCCGCGCTCGGCGCGGCGTCGCCCGCGATGACCCGGACGCGCTTCCCCCCGCAGGCGGCGGCGACCTCGATCCAGTGCGCCATCATGGTGACGACTCGCGCGCGCTCGACCGGGTCGGGATGCGTCAGGTCGCCCTCGTCAATAAGAAGCGTGTAGAACTCGACGTTGGCCGCGTCTAACGCCGCGCGGAACTCAGCGAGGTAGCCGGGAATGGTGCTAGGGAAGTGGAAGTGGCAGACTTCCAGCTTCCCCAACCCGTGCGCGGCGACTTGGGCGGGGATGTCCAGCAGGGGCGTTCCTGCCATGAGGGACTTGTTCAGACTCCAGGTGGAGACGCCGAGGCGGGGATTTAAGTTTGACATGGTGATTGCTGCCTTTGCGGAACCGGCACTGGAAGTGCCGGTCTACTCTCCGTGAAAGTCGCTCCGCGACTGAAGACAGGGACGGGCGGTTTCTCCGTAGTCGCGGAGCAGATACGCAGTAATGCCGTCCTCGGCATACTTTCATTCCAGAGTAGACCGGCACTTCCAGTGCCGGTGGATTATTTGCTCTCCGCGTACTCGCGGACCGGGGCGAGCTGGCCTTCGGAGCCGAGGTAGTGGGAGCGGCTGACGATGAACTTGGCGTACTCGGCGATGAAGACCTTGCCCGGCGAGCGCAGGTCGAAGTCCTCGGGCTTGTCCTGGAAGAACTCGCGGTGGACGCGGGTCCAGACCAGGCGGCCGTCGGTGTCAATGTTGACCTTGCAGACGCCCAGCTTGGCGGCGGGCAGGTACTGGTCGGCGTCCACGCCCTTCGCGCCTTCCTTCAGCTTGCCGCCCGCCGCGTTGATGCGGGCGACCTCGTCCTGCGGGACCGAGGAGGACCCGTGCATGACCAGCGGGAAACCCGGCAGTTGCTCCTGAATGGCCTTGATGCGGTCGAAGTGCAGGCCCTGGCCGCCGGAAAACTTGTACGCGCCGTGGGACGTCCCGATGGCGCAGGCCAGGCTGTCGCAGCCGGACTGCGCGACAAACTCTTTGGCCTCGTGCGGGTCGGTCAGGAGGGCGTTTTTCTCGTCCACCGCGATGTCTTCCTCCACGCCGCCGAGCATTCCCAGCTCCGCCTCGACGCTGACGCCCCTGGCGTGGGCGGCCTCGACGACGCGCTTGGTGATGGCGACGTTCTCTTCAAAGGGGTCGTGGGAGGCGTCAATCATCACGGACGAGTAAAAGCCGCTGTCAATGCACTCGTAGCAGGTCTTCTCGTCGCCGTGATCCAAATGCACGGCGAAGACGGCTTCGGGGAAGATCTCGTCACAGGCCCGGATAATGGCCTCCAGCATCCGCTTGTCGGTATAGGAGCGCGCGCCTTTGGAAATTTGAATGATGAAGGGCGCTTGCGAGTCGATGTTGCCCCGGAACAGGCCCATCGCCTGCTCGGCGTTGTTGATGTTGTACGCCCCGACGGCATACTTGCCGTAGGCGTGCTCGAACAGGGTTTTGGTAGTCACGATCATGGCCTGTGAATGCTCCTCGTAAAAATTCTGGTGAAAGATCGCCCCGATTATACCCCAGGCGCACAAGGAATTCGCGCCCTTTCTGTCGAATGCAGGCGGGCACGGCGGCGCCGCCCTGACTTTTTGCACCTCGAAGGAAACTGCCGCCCGCCATGAACTTCCTTGTCACGCTCCCGTTTCGTCGTCTCCTGCTCGCCCTGTGCCTGCTGTGCCTTGTCTGCGCCGCCGTCGCCCATGCCCAGACGCCGATCCTGGCTGTCGCTGCCGGTCCGCCGTTCAGCAGCGAGGACGCCGCCCGCGCCGCCGAGCACGGCTCCTGGCTTCTGCGCGGGCGTTCGCTGCTCGGCCTGATCGTCTTCGCGTGTGTCGCTTACGGCGTGGGGCGTTTGCGCGGTTCGCGGCAGCCGCCCCCTTGGCGGCTGATTCTCTGCGGCTTCTTCATCCAGTTTCTGTTCGCCCTTTTGGTGCTGGATACCACGCCCGGTAAGCTGGGCTTCGCTTACGTCAGCGCGGGCGTCAAGGAGCTTCTGGACTTCACCAAGCAGGGCGCGGGCTTCGTCTTCGGCGACATGGCCCTGGGCAACGACATCCCTGTCGGCGTCCCGCTCGGCGACCCGACAATGGGGCCGATCCCGCACCCGACCGCCTACGCGCACGTCGGCGGCTACTTCGCCTTTTACGTCCTGCCGACCATCGTGTTCTTTTCCGCCCTGACCACGCTGCTCTACTACTCCGGCGTCATGCAGCGCGTCGTCCAGGGCATCGCCTGGGTCATGCAGCGCTCGATGGGCACGTCCGGGGCGGAGACGCTGGCGGCGGCCACCAACATCTTCGTCGGCCAGACCGAAGCGCCGCTGATGGTCAAGCCGTTCCTCCAAAACGCCACCAACTCCGAGCTGATGGCAATGATGACGGCGGGCTTTGCCAACATCGCGTCCGGCGTCCTGGCCGCCTACGCCGCCATGCTGGGCGGCTTTTTCCCCGACGCGGCGGGGCACCTGCTGGCCGCCTCGCTGCTGTCCGCCCCGTCGTCTCTCGTCGTCGCCAAGCTGATCCTGCCGGAAACCAAAACGCCCGAAACGGCGGGGACGGTCCGAATCACCGTCACGCGCACCGACGTCAACGCTGTGGACGCGCTCACGCGCGGCGCTCTGGAAGGCTTGCAGCTCGCGCTCAACGTCGGGGCCGTGCTGATCGTGTTCGTCGCCATGATCGCCCTGCTCAACAGCCTGATCGGCTGGGCCGGCCACTTCTTCGGCCACCCGTCCCTTTCGTTCCAGCAGATTCTGGGCTGGATCGCCACGCCCTTCGCCTGGCTGACGGGGATGCCCTGGCACGATGCCCAGCAGGTCGGCCCGCTGCTGGGCCTGAAAACCGCCGTCAACGAGTTCGTCGCCTACCTCCAGATGTCCCAAACGCTGGGGACGGACCCGCACTTCATCACCCCGCGCTCCGCCGTCATCGCCATCTACGCCCTGTGCGGCTTCGCCAATTTCTCCAGCGTTGCCATCCAGGTCGGCGGCATCAGCGGCATGGCGCCCTCCCGCCGCTCCGATCTTTCCCGTCTGGGCCTCATCGCCATGTTCGGCGGCGCGCTGTCTTCGCTCATGGCCGCCTGCGTCGTCGGCGTTTTGCTCTAGCTGCTGCTTGACTTCTTTCCGGGCAGCAAGTATACTTCCATGTGTCGCAAACTGTTTTAGATTTGGAAGAGCCTGTTGCACTCCCCTCTCCGGCGGTGGAAGAGGTTAGTCCTTTTTTTCGGGATTCGGCATTCGAGGACAACAAGCAGAGTTCCGTTCACCGCTGGGTGCCCTGGATCGCGGGCTTCTCCGCCGGTTTCGTCGCCGACACGTTCAAGCACTACCTGCCTGACCCGGAACGCCGAGATGTGACGGTCCTGGAGCCGTTTTCCGGCGTCGGCACAACGCTGGTCGAAGGGCTGAGGCATGGCTATGACGTTATCGGCTTTGAAGTCAATCCCTTCGCGGCGCTGGCCTCCCGTGTGAAATGCACAGCCTTCCGCCTGGAACCGGAGTGCCTGCGCCAGAACATCATCGTCTTCGAGCACAAAGCGCGCGGGCGGACGGCCACGCTCGACCATGCGTTCACAGCCGGCGATGACGCCCGCTCCTGCCTGCCTCGGCCCCGATCCGCTTCGCCTCCCGGCTTCCGGTCGCGCGTCCCATTTTTCAGCCCCACGGTTGAGCGAAAGGTGTTGCACTGCCTGGACGTGATTCGGGAAATGCCACAGGCCGAACTGAGGGAGCTTGCCTTGCTGGCGTTCGGCGCCGTCATGGTCCGCTTCTCGAACTACTCGTTCGAGCCGAGTCTGGGATCGCGAGCAGCGGCGGGGAAGCCGGAAATCGCGAATGCGGATGTGGTCGGCGCGATCTCCACCAAGCTCACCGCGATGCACGAGGATTTGCAGTCGTATCGAGCGGCCATGCTCTCGTACAGGCCGCTGCCGACGGCAAAGGTCCTAGCCCAAAGCTCGCTCGACCTCGCGGCGGCTATTCCTGCGGGCAGCATAGACCTTGTTGTCACCTCACCGCCTTACCTGAACAATTATCACTACATCCGCAATACCCGGCCTCACCTCTTCTGGCTGGATTTCGTGGCGGCCCCTTCCGAATTGAAACAAATCGAAGTTGTCAACTTCGGCAAATACTGGCAGACGGTACGCGACGCGCCACGGGCACAACTGGACTTCCGGCTGCCCGAATTGGAAGAACGCATTGAGGCTATCAGCCGACAGCACCCGGAAAAGGGAGTCTATGGCGGGCAAGGCTGGGCCAACTATGCCGTGGAATACTTCGGGGACTGCCGGCGCATCTGCGAGGGCCTGCGCCATGCGCTAAAACCAGGTACGGCGGCGGTGTTCGTTCTCGGCAACTCCATCATGCAGGGAATCGAGCTGCCGACCGACCGATACTTCGGGCAGATCGGAGAACTCTGCGGCCTCCAGTTAGAAGACATCCACCTGCTCCGCAAAAAACGAGTCGGGAACAGCGTGGTAAACTCCTCGGTCCGCAACGGGGAACCCAGCAAAGCCACGCTCTACGAAACCGCCGTCGTGTTACGCAAGCCCGCCCAATGAGCCATGCCAGCGACTCCCTATAATCCCCTGGACAAAAACAGCATCGGGGACAACATCGTCCGGGAACTTGCGGCACGTCCGATCCTCCCGCTTCCGGCCCCAAAGGCAAAACTGCGCGGCCTGCCGACCAGAGAAGATGCTTTCGACGGCGCAGGCATTTATGCCATCTATTATGTCGGTGACTTCCCTGCCTACGCCCGTATTGCCGCCGCCAATGGGGAAGAACGCTTCGACACTCCCATCTACATCGGCAAGGCGGACCCGCAGGGCGGGCGCAAGGGCGCGCTGGAATTGGATGCGGGGACCGGCAGACCGCTCTACAACCGCCTGAAAGATCACGCATCCTCAATCGAGCAGTCCGCCAATCTGGAACTCGCCCACTTCTTCTGCCGCGCCCTTGTTGTTGATGACATCTGGATCAGTCTAGGCGAACGTCGCGCTATCCAGAAGTACCTGCCCCTATGGAACACGACTGTTGACGGCTTCGGCAACCATGACCCCGGCAACCGGCGCAAAGACCAGTACCGTTCGGACTGGGACGTCGTTCATCCGGGCCGCTCCTGGGCGGTCAAGCTTGGACAGAATCCCAAGACTGCCGAACAAATCTTAGCCGCCGTTCTCCATCCCCCAACAACCGAGCAGCTTGAGCAGATGGCCGCCGAGGCGCTGCAAGCAGAAACGGGAGCGTAGTTCTGTCCTTGCTCATGGCCGCCTGCGTCGTCGGCGTTTTGCTGTGAGCAGACGATCAGGCGTATCAGATGGGCCGGCACAGGCGAATCTTCCAGGCTTTGATTTCGGGGGATAAGAACTGTAAGGCAGACAAAAGGCGGTAGGCTGTGCGAAAATGTTTCAGGCTGTCCGCCGATGTGTAGTAAGAGGCTGGCGTAAACGGTTGAAAGGTCGTGTTTGGCGGAGCGCCAGGCACAAACGCAAAGAACGGATACTCCGTGTTGGCGGCGTGACTCATTTCCAGCTTTTTGATGTCTGGCTTGAGATGTCTGGCTTGAATGGAACAAGCTCCTCCAACAGCTCAATGTCCGAGGGCAAGGCCGTGTCATGGTTGGATAGGGCATCCAGAAACCCCTGGGTAAGTAGAGCTGTCTTGTTGATCTCAGCGAACACTTTGTGCGTCTGCAACGCGGCATCCAGCCAGCCGGCGGCTCCGTACAAAAGAAGCATCGACTTCAAGCCCAATTCCACGGCCTTCATCGCCGAAGTGATGGAGCCGGGGTGCCGTCGGTTCCGATGGAATATTCGGGCGTCCTGCAAATGGCGAGCGGCTTCCCGAAAGAAAGCCTCCGCCATTTGCCCCTCTCTGGGAAAAGGCAGCAACATGGGACAACCTCTGGGAAGAGTTACCGTGCCAGTGGTCTAAGTGGGTCAGCGAAGCGCTCACCACCCGCGGGATTTTCATCTGTTCCAAAGGTGTGCATCAGAATGTGTCGTGCGTAGCCGGCCGGCACTTCATAGATAATCTTGTACCCTCTCCGAAGAATGTCCGTCAAGCCCTGAGTGTCGCGCAACAAGAGGTTCTCGAAATCGCTGGTCGGCAAAAAATGTAAGAGCAGCTTCCCGCGCGTAGGTAAACTGCTCGTGCTGCCAAAAGGCATCAGTTCAGGTCCCTGCCACCCGTTAACAACCTCTAACAGCTCGATGTCGAAAGTTTCTTGCCCTAGTACTAGGGGGCCAAAGGCAATAGAGTTGTGGTGCAAATAAGCCTTTTGGCTCTGTAAGGCTCCCTGAGCGCATTATAGCTTCCTGAATGAAAATCTTGTCAATTTATCGTCACCAGGGGCCTCACAGCCGCTCCAAGCGGCAAGAAAAGCCATTCCTGAGTCAAGAGACTGAATAATTGCACCACAACTCTAATGATCGCGCGTAGGTCAGCGCCGAACTCTGCGATATGAGAGTGCATCAACTCGTTGATGACTTTGTATTCAAAGTAAGAAATGCTGTTGCCGTTTGCTGTGAGAGCCACGCCTTCCTCCTTCACCGAGTCTTATAATAGCATTGTACCCTGTGTGACAACTACCGTGCTATAATGATTCCGCGGCTTATGAACGTTAGATAATTTGGAGCACACTCAAACTCATGCGCCTAGAAATGATTTCACTCTTATCACTCACCGCTGCCCTACTGGCCTTGACCGGCTGCGGCAGTCACCCAACCACCGGTCCCAACGCAACGCCTTCCAGCGGGGGCGCTGGGGCGTCCACGCCGCTCAAGGTCGGCATCATCCCGTTCGAGGACGTGGACGCTATCCAGAAGGCGTTCCAGCCGTTCGCCACCGACCTGGGCAAGAAGAGCGGGCGGCCCGACGGCCAGGTGTTCGTCACGCCGTCCTATGCTGGGGTGCTGCAAGCCTTGCAAGCCGACCAGATAGACTGCGCCTACCTCAACCCGCTGTCTTATGTGCTGGCGACCCAGCAGTTCGCGAACACGCCGGAAAAGCTGGCGCCCCTCGCGATGCCCTTTTTCCACCACAGCCTGACGTACAAGGGGGTCATCTTTGTGC
>JAABUO010000528.1_pt1 | contig 71829 bp, 78 predicted proteins | sample 5559291 | NCBI WGS metagenome assembly JAABUO01 (sample SAMN10711878, study PRJNA513372) | rock metagenome | isolation source: Antarctica rocks | place: Antarctica: Victoria Land, Finger Mt sud
AATATTTTAAAAAAGAAGATTTATTAGAATATTATTAATATCTACTTGATTATTAGTATATATTATTATATTATTACTTAAATTCAAACTTTAAAGTATATTAGAAATTGTCTTTATTTGTGTTAGATTAGCAAGATAGACAAGTCTTATTACTTTAGTTTTATATAAGTTTGTATAAAAACTTTGTATAAACTAGTACAAATTTATATAAACTTGTTAACTTTATAGATAATAAATTTGTTCAAACGCTATAACATTAATAATCTTGGAATTTTTAAATTTAAGCTTATAAGTCTAATTTGTTGTCAAAGACTCTTTCTATTAATTATTTACGCTAGATAAGTTGTTCTATTTTATACAAAGATTTTGTACAAACATCATCTACACTTTGTACAAATTGTTTGTTCAATTGTGTACAAATCTTGTTGTAATATTTTTATATTTATATTTATTTGTATTGATAATTATGTTGTTTTATGCTCTTTATAATAAACAATCTTTGTAACTTGTTATTTAGTAGTCTTAAGTACTCTTATGTAATTATTGATGTAAACTTGTACGATCAATGTATATCTATTAATGTCTAATGATACGATGTATTTACGAAAGATGTCTTGAGCTTATTGTATTATTTAAATATCTTCGTGCTCTTCTTTACAAATTTATAAATATATATTATCTAGAACAAGTCTTTGTGCATTTGTTAACAATTTCTACTAATTAGTCTATGTGTCAATAACTTGCGATCAAATATATTACGTACAACAACATAGAACTTTCTACAAATCTTTCACAACTTTCTATCGCACATCAAGAATGTTGATTAATAACTTTATAAATTTCGTAGAATCTAGTATTAAACAATGAAAGAAATCTAAAATCGAGTTGCGAGATAATTACTCGAATAACTCGATCGATTTCGATATAGAATTTAAGTAAACTCGTAAAAGATTAATTAAAAATAGTACAATTTTAATCGAGTTTAAACTTGACAACACTTGCTTAAAACTTCTAGTAAAACTCAAGTCTATAATTAAAAGAATTTCATAATATGTTATTATCACATTGGATTTAACTAATTTGTATAGAATTAAAATCGTAAAGTCACAAACAAGTCTATTGTTTTATTAACTTAACTTGATGCTATTTATTTAAACAAAGACTATAAGAATCATAAGAATAAAATTTTCGAATACAAGTTTGTTTCGAATAAGCATTGTTTTACGTATTATAATAATGATTAATATTAATTTTGTGTAAAGTATAACAAGCATTAAGCTAAGCGTTCGACAAGAAAGTTTATAAGAAATGAAAATAACGAAGATTCAACTACATTTAGTGATGCATATTGTCGCTTCTTTATTGTACTTCTATACTAATATTGTACAACAATATTTAAAAAAATAAATATTGTTTGTAAAAACAAAAGAAGCGATTTAAAACTAATAAGTATAAACGAGATAAAGAGAGAGAGTAACACTAATTTGTACAAGAAGATCTACAAAATGCACAAGTTTATAACGAGATATTATAAAGAGTTCGCTAGAAATGCTTTGACAAATAATAAGTAATTCGATGCGAACGACATAAGTTGATGCAACAACGAATGATAGCATAAAGAGTGTTAAAATAATTAAATAGCTTGACAACATTTAATAATATGCGCGAGATTAATGTTGTTTTACAACTTCTTGAGTGTTTGTAATGCGATCATGTTGATCGTCGCAATATTCAATGTGAATTTTCAAATTTCAATGTTCGATTTTTGGTTTTCGGTTTTCCGAAAATTTTCTATTTTGACCTTAAGCAGGGTATCGGCCACCGTAGAGGGCGGGTCAAAGAGACAAATGCAATGAGGAGGGAAGGGAAGTGCGATGGGCAGTCACCATACTAAATAGTATGGCAGACGGCCAAGCACAGCCCCTTTAATCTCCTCGTCCCCGGCACTAGCCCCCCTGTCGTGCAGGGCTCTCCTATATTATCTCACTCATCAATCTGGACGTCCTCGCCCACGATATGTCTGCATCGCTGGACAGATCCATCAACCGATATGGATTAACGGAGATCAATGGTTCTTACATTGACGCGAATGTCGATATTGTATTCGTTCATGGCGTGGATGGACATCCCGAACGCACATGGACGAGTGGGTGGAACGGGAAATCGAAGGTTTTTTGGCCATCCCAGCTTTTGCCGCCCATGATCGAGGAAAAGAAGGCCCGAATATTGGTATATGGATACGATGCGTGCCTTACATCGTTCATGGATGGCGATGCGGGAGGTAAGATACATAACCACGCCGAACATTTGATAGCGGAGCTGTGCGCAAACAGAAGGATTAGAAAGGCGACGGAACGTCCCATTGTTTTTGTCGCTCATTCGCTGGGTGGTCTTGTCGTCAAGCGGGCCTTGATATATTCATCCGAGGTTCGTGGGAATTACATGGAGCATCTTCGATCCGTTTACGTCTCTACTTACGGCATATTGTTCCTCGGCACTCCACGCTTGGGCGCAGATCTTACGAAATGGCACTCTCGACTGGGAAGGATATGGGTCGCTACGAATTTAGGTCCAGATTTTGACGAAGATTATAACGACTTCCTGTCGCAATGGTTAGATGCCGTGGAGATAAATTGCGAGACGATTCAGAACATCGACCGCCAGTTCATCCAGCTGATTCATCGATATCATGTCTACTTTTTCCATGAGGGAGAGCTTACAAAGATCCGCGGAGACTACTGTTACACTGTCGAGGAACAATCCGCTGCTCCGGTTATCCAGGACGTCGAGCGTGCATGTATTCAACAAAACCACGCGCAAATGTGCAAGTTCGAGGATGATGACACCCCTGGGTTTTCTGTGGTCGCCGAGGGTATCCAGCGCTACGCTGCTGAAGCGCCGGCAATAATCCAGCGACGCTGGGAGACCGAAAAGGCCGAACGACAACGGTCGAAAGAAATGGTAGCCAAGGAGCTTATTGGTATTACTGAGAGTGCTATTACACAAGCATCTCCGGTGGATCTGGCAGGACACGTCATTGACCGAATGGCACCAAACGATTCGGGCCCCATGCGGAGGAACCATTCAGAGTCGCAGCACTGTTACTATTTCAATTTTTTGAACTTGTTCAGCGCCAATAAATCGTCCCACAGGAACGGGTGAAAGCTTTTGTTGGCCGTGAGGCTCGGCTTCAGCATCTCACGTCACGTTCCTCAATGATCCGCGTAATGAATGAAAGGCTGGATCCTCTCCACACCTGGGAATTGGCCACCATGCGATAGAATACTGCAAGCAACCACAGAGCACAGCCGTCGAAACCCAGTCGCGCAGATATGGCACGTCTGTTTCCAGTACCATAGTCAGCTGAACGCGCCAACTCTCAATATCTACTTACTACAACGTACTCATAAGTTGTAGCCCCGTCAACACCGGGCTTGCCGCTCGACTGGGCTCTGAGAGGCGTTAACTTGCCTGAACTTACCCTTGACATCGAATCGGCTCCTCAACCGAAGTTCACCACCTCACAAAACTCTTGCCAAATGCCTTCTCGCTCCGAATGGCAACCCGCTTGCTTTCATGCCTTAGGGAATGGTCCTAGTCATCCGGACCAGCATGCCGGTTATCACCACGCTTCATAACCTCACCATCGCATATCCACCATCCAGCCTCTTTGATCGGACCACCTACAGAGATTTACGAACGAGCACGCTACCTCAATGCAGATCACTACAATCACAGAAGCTCATCCGGAGGACACCAGTATCCGCAACTGTTCCGTCTACAGAGAACACAGGCTTCTCCAACTATCTCGATACGTGTCTAGAAGAAGAACAGATCCCACTGATCGTCGATAGCATGCTTAAATCCTATATATACACTGCAAGATGACGCCTTGACTTCTCGGGTTATGGAGCAAACTCAATATCGATATGTTGCCTCACGCCTTCCAGAGCCTGGCACGCACCTCTGGTTCTTTCGTCAGAGGTCCGAGGTACCATAACGGCGAGCCATCGTATCAATCAAGCGTTCTGACCAGCGAGGGTACCTTCCACAATCTCATCAGGTATCGAGCCGAATTGTCATCGCCGTCGACTTCGGAAACGGACTTGATTGTCTCGGCGTCAAGAAGCATGTGATCAACATCATCGCCGGTACACGCCGGTGTTAATGCGAGAGATGCGGGTGTAGAGACGTACGTCGGCCTCGGATGTCTTCAACATTCGGTGAGGAAGCCGTTGGTTGCCCTGATAGATCCTCACTTCAGGAACGGAACGACCAGCAAGCATTGAAGACAGCACATTGACTTGGACTAGTTCGCGGGCATTTCCGTTACGACTCTGCGGTCGAAGGACCTCGTTAACGAGTTTGGTGCTGACTCGGTTGTTCTCCAAGAAGGAAGATGCAGATGATGAGACCTCTTCAGGGCAAAACGATTTTTCGAGCTCTCCTGGCAAGTTTAAAAAACGGAAGGAAAACGGCGAAGCTTGACAAGCTTTCCGCGCTTCTCTCAATCATTCCTTGGATTTTGGAAAAAGACCGCCCATATCTCCGCAGCCATTCAAGTGAGCGCCACCACGCACGAGACAACAGCTTGTCCCCATTATCATGATTCATAACCAACTCACTCCCGTCCCAAACACCCGTGCGGTAGTCGGACCGCGAGTGCGGCGGCCTCGGCTTGAGGCCAACTTCCTGCATCCGTTCTGTGGGGCACAAGTCGTCTTGTGAGAACGCGGGTGCACCGCTCTCGACATCGTAGCCTGGATTATCATGGATATGTGTGCTTCGAATGCATCTACCGATATAATTCTCGGTATCGAAGACGGTGATGCCGAGTGGTTGAGGGAAACGGGTTAATAGATGCGGGTGATGCGCTGAGGATGCGCCTGTGAATCCGGCGTCGATGATGGCGATTCTGGGGACATGAAGTAGGAAGCGGGGGTGTGGTAGCCTAATTGGTTATGAATTTGGTGGTCTGGCGATGGCATCGGGATTAGCACGTGAGAGAGGGATCTAGAGGACAGTGGTGAGAGTCAGGAGACAGGTGGTGAGAGATGCACTGAGGGTAAGCAATCGGACAGTTCCGGGATGATGGATTGCGAGGGGCTGTCGAGGTAGTTATTATTCCTTTTGAAGTACGTGTGGAAATTGGGAGGTAGGTAAGACGCAGGGGTAGTTGTAGAAGTAAAAGTAGGTTTAGGGATAGTATACATACACAAACTTTGACTTCTTCTAAGCATTGAAGGGTCGTCGTAGGGCCTATTACTGAGACATGTGATTGTGATTGAAATTCTATTTTCATACATGTATACTGTAAAGTCCCGGAATACTTGAAGTGACCTAAAGCTAGCATTTTCAGCCCTACAATGCTTGGCGATATGTAGCACCCACTTCCACACCTACTTAACCTTAGGACACCCATAGACCTTGGAAACTCGTTATCAAGCAGTCAATCATCGCAAAAGAAATGCATTGCGGGTCTCTCTCGATGCAAACAATCTTCAAATCCATCTAATTATCATTCAATCCACTTCGTCGTTGCCGCATCAGACAAGCACGGTATCTTGCGTCAATCGAGATTGATTGAAGTCGGAATCCCAAGATGCTATTCCAAGGCAGAATCAGCAGACGGGCCTGACATGAGACAAGACATTCATCAATCCCTAGGGACCTACTTCGTCGACACATCAACTCAGTCTTCACATGCCAAAAGTAATCACGGCACCTTCTGTCATGTCTAGCCAGGTACCCCTATTTGCATCTATGACAATCTCTCGCGTTCCTTTTACTCATACGTATCGTGCCACATGGGCGCGTAATTCATCTCCTTGACTTCTGCCTGGTTCTCATCATCACCTTTCTATGCTATTGGATAGTGTATGTGTGCTTACTTCTTGATTTGAGGCTATTTGCAGTAATTAAGCTGGGTTGCCTCGTCTGCTATGGTCTGATACCTGGCTTTGGCATCTCGTGAAGAACGAGAGATGGAGAATCACACCCTTGCTTTAAACATCTGAAAAGGCAGACTGTCTAGTTGAAAGGCGTTTGATGAATGTAGGACGGTGAATCTCACCCTGTCCATGTATCACATTGGTGCCACTTCAAGGCAGCACTTCCGATCGAATTGTTGGCGGAATGACGATTGAAGGAGCGACCAGCGACGACTCATGGCTGAAGGAGAATAGTCAAAGTGTGAGCAGATATTCGAGAGATGTCATCAAATTCTTACCAAGGCAGAGTACACCCGATTTTGCCAGCGCATGGCATCATAGCATTCTCGGAACTTCGAAAACCCGGCTTCATTGACAGTTCATGCCGGTTTGAACTAACATGTCAATGCTCGCCAATTGACTCTTGGTTCATTGCGTCGCCGCTTGTGTCAAGTCAGGTCCGTTACTCACGTTCGAAGGTTCTGATGACTCTACGACTTACAACAAGCTGTGGCCGAATGAGTCTTCTTTGTTTGGAATACATATAGCCCCCAGATAATTTCCCATTTAGCAATTCAGCAATACATATCTCAACCACCCACGAGCTGCTGAGGGGCAAACAGCATCGGATACGATCGCCACAGAACGAGAAGGCAAGTAGCCTCAGTACAGCTTAGGTTCTTCGGCTAATATGTATGCTAGATGGACGCCTACCGACTTCCTACCGAGACCCTCTACCAGATTTGCGAACAGATCAACGACAGTCGTGATCTCAAGGCGACTTGCCAACCATCACTTCGCATCAGTATCCGAAAGCATCCTCTTTCGAATCATCCGCTTGTACTATCATACAGCCCGCTGCACTGCTTTGAATAACATAGCCGACACTCCTCGCCTTGCCCGCCACGTCGAATGTATCGAGATCGAGAATGGGGAGGATAGATATGAGTGCTGGCAGGGGGCTGGCCATTGGACACTAGTTGGCAGCGACAAATGGGCCTGGCAAGACGCCTACGACACTCTCAAGTTGTCTCCAAGACACCGTATAGGCTCGACGGTACAACAGACGCTCGACACCATCGCGTCGTTTTCCTATCCGCCAGGGGACAGCTTTCTCATGGCTAAGCGCTGGCAAGATGATGGCCAGTTTATGAGCGCTGGCAGCCCACCGTCTCTCAGTCTCCACAAGTTGCCTCGGCTCTCGACTGTGGAAACCGTACATCGCGCAGATTCCATGCTACTATCATATCGAGACAGCAAAGGCAGGCACGCAAGCATAGACCGAGGATCATTGGAGACCCGGCTCCAACCATATTCGGGTATTCAAAACAACCACCTGAAACTGATGATGACGGCAATAAGTCATTGCGGTGTTTCACTAACTCATCTCTCTCTGCATTCCACCGCAGAGATAATTGACCATGTCCGCGAGAGCTTATCATCTTCTGTACATGCAGCCTTGCCAAACCTCCGCCATCTTTCCATTAACCCACCACCAGAAGGGCGAGCACGGAGGCAATATGTCTGGGGCAACGGTCGGAGCCCAGTCAGTATTTGGTCTGAGATAGCCTCACCCGCATCGTGGCTGTCCAGCCTACGCAGCCTCCATACTTTCGAAGTTATCGAGGATCCCAGCGAGAAAACAAGTGAAAAGGGATACGATTTCACGGTCTTTGGCCTATTACGAGACATCCATTGGCGTCATTACAAATTTTACGCCTCAAGTACATCCAAAGCGACGTGTCAGATCTTCGGCACTTCCTACTAGTCACCAACCGAGATCGCTTCAGGCACCTTGACGAGCTGACCATCACGGAGCCCAGGATGGATGAAGCGAATTGGAACGAGCTGAGAGCTGAGTTGGAGAAAACCGTACCAGGATCGGCGCGGTTGGAGCTTACCCCAGTCATGGTGGAGGAGGAGCCAGTGAGGATGTCTCGGGAGCGACACGGTCAGTGCTCCTGTACTTGTGGCTGTTGACGGAGGATGGAACAGAGTTCGATACCGGAGCAGAGGCAGGGCGTTCAGTATGGGTCCCAAAAGGACGCTTGCAGTGTTTCATCCTTGAGCTCGCTACAGTTGCATGATCCATAGGTAATGTATAGCTTCGTCCAAGCAGCCAATACCCAGGTTCATCTAGCTCGAAAAACTGTCATTCCAGTGCGGTCGGGTTATCCCATGCAAACGCCATTTTCATTTTCTATTCCCTTTTCATTTTCGATTCCTTTTTTCCTTTTCCTTTTCTGTTTCCGTTTCCGTTTCCGTTTCCCTTTGCCATTGCCTTTGCCTTTGCCTTTGCCTTTCCCTTTTCCTTTCCTTTTTTTCTTTTCGTTCCTCTTTCTCTTCCTCTTTCTGTTTCTTTTTTCTTTTTCTTTTTCTTCTTCTTCTTCCCTTCTTCCCTTCTTCTTTCTTTTCCCCTTTCCTTTCCCCTTTCCTTCTCCTACCCTCCCCCTCCTTCTCCTCCCTTTCCTCCTCCCCAGCAAGATAAAGTCCTAAACCCCCGCCCACCTTCCTCCCCCACCTTCCCCCCCCACCTTCACCCCCCACCTCCTCCCCCCACCAACCCCTCAACCACCATCTGCAACCCACACAACAGCCCCCCGTCCATCCTCACACCTCATTTCGCAACCCCCACCCCTCTCCGCCCCATACCTCTGCATCCTCGGAACCCACAGCCACAAAACCCTCATATAACCGAACATCCAGCGACCGCCCAATACGGAAGTGGCGAGATGCTCGAGTTTGAGATCTAGGAAAGAGGTTTATGAGGATTATGACGGGAAGTAGCACCGTCAGCGTTGTAGGCTGTTAGACACCTACTATCTTCATATAATACCCATAAACACAGATCCCTCACTCGCAACACCCCGCGCCTCTGTCGATCCCCCAAACTGCCATCCAATCCGCCCAAGAATCCACCTCCACGCTCCTCCGGTCTAATGTCCCTCAACATCAAAACCCAGATCATAAACCCCCTACCCAAACCCCCCCCCCTTCCGCACTCCCTTCTCCCTAGCCTTCAGAAATATTAAGCTCCATCTTTTCCTCCCCCCAGCCCCCCACCCTCAAAGCCCAAACCCCCGCCCCAACCGCACAAAGCACAGAGTCATACCCCAACGCCCTAACCGCCGCCCCTTCGTTCACAGCCCCCAGTACCTCCCCAACCGGCCCCCACCCTCGCACCACAGCCACCGCACCCAAACCTCCCCATACCGCCGCAAGCGGGCCTGCGAAGCGTGGATCGAGTGGCGTGAGGTATTGGGGCCGCAGGACGGGCACGAGGAGGAGGAGGCGGATGGCGAAGATGAGGGGGATGAATAGGGGTGTGGAGAGCGCTAGGGGCGGGGCGAGGAGGAGGGGGAGGTAGATGGTGAGGTAGAGGGGGGGTGAGTGGGGGGTTGGGGGTGGGGTAGGGGTTTGTTTGTGGGATGGGGGGTGGAGTAGGAGGGCGAGGTGGAAGAGGTTGAGAGTGTAGGATATGGGCAGGATTTGGGCGAGTGCGATGTAGGTCCATAGGTGGGGGATGGGGCGGGAGTGGCCTGGAGAGAGGGGAGGATTAGTCTGGGAAGGAGGGGGTGGGGGTGGTGAGGGGGCGGTATGCGCGGGAGGAGAGAGCGGGGAGGAGGTAAAAGAAGAAAGATGCAATGTCGTTTATTGTGGTGTAGCTATTCGGAGTTTCGGGGACTTGATAGTGATGTTGCAGATGGGAGATGGGAAGTATATGCAGTTGTGGAGATCTGGGGGGGAAAGGTGATTGAAAACAGAGGAACAGAAGCGATTATGAAGACTAATGCAGTAGGTTTGAATGAAGAGACAGGGTATCACGTACCATGGAATCCCATAAAGATACTAACCCCCATAGTGGCCCACAGCGCCTGACTCGTCCACCAATACCTCGGCCACGTCCCACAGATCTCCTCTGCAAAGTCTAAGAACAAAGTCGAGCCCGTCAACCATTGCCAGACATGCAATTGCACTCCCCCTCGACCAAAAAGGCCACTGTGTCCAAAGACCGACAGAGGTAGCTGTACACCCCATACCTTTGCCCAAAAAATGTATGATTCGATGAGAAAGTTCAGCATATGATACGAAAGGACCGAGAAACTGAGCACCGTCAGAGCGAGGAAGACTTGAATGTGGCTGCTGATAGGCGAGCGCCCATGTTTGTGGGAGAGGTATGATGACGGTAAGGCGTTGTAGGCTGTGATAAGATTGTAAGCGATGAGGGCTGTGAGGAAGAGTGCTGATGCGACATAGGCGGTGAAAATAATAGCGCCGCTGAGATTATGTATTGAAGTTTCTGGTCTGTGAGGTGGCATTTTGAGATCACTCGATATCATATGGGACGCATAGGGCGGAAGGGGGAAGGATGCAAAAGCTCTGAGTTTGCAGCGGAAAAGGTCTATGATCATGACGTCAGCGAGCTGTTTAAAAGAAGAGCCTTGGCTACCTGATAATTTACTTGCTGCTCCATCTTTTAAAGAGAACTTGCCCTGGGTCCAGCAAATAGATGACTTCCCCAATGTCGGCATTGCCTAACAGGAAACCTAGAAATGGACCACCATCTTCCGACGGAATCTCGCCTATCCCATCGTAGTGCCGCGTACAAGAATCTTTTTCCTCTGGATCCAATCAATAGATACTCAATGTAAAGTCGTCAACGGAGGAAAAGAGAAGTAGCTGCATCGATAACAGCACGTGTATTGTGGCGCTTCTTCGGTCCCGGAATTTCTTTTTGTTATCTGTGTCCTAGCTATCTCACAGACAACACGAGTAAGCCTAGGACATCGTCAAGTCGTAGAATGATCTGTGCACATCAATTCGAAGACCCTCTACCGCCAAAGGTACCGTTAGGAGCATGAGCTGCGATGGGACCTGGTTTGAGAAAAGCCCTTGTTTTGCAGACATCGCCGGTGGTGCATGAGAGGACCGGCATAGAAATTTTGCTCGAAGAGATAGAAGATGCCAATTCATATGACAGTGAGACCAGCTCATAGATAACAGTATCCCCAAGTTGTCAACACGAAACAACCCTTAAAACGAAGTTTCGACCCAAAAACAATATGGCAACGCCGGTGTCTTGCATAGCGGACGGATACCCTTCCTGTTCTTTCCTTCAATCAGTTTGCGTCGTTTGCGCGATGAGACTAGGAGAGCTTACCACCATCCCTCTAGTGGTTGAGACATCGGTATCTGTCTGTTCCTTCCTTTATTTTATCAACCATCGCGTCCATGTAGTGAATTAGGTGATAGAGTACTTTCCAAGCCTCTTATGAGGACGCGCCACTTCAGTCTAAGCTCGTCACGACTTAGACTAACGTTCTCCTGCGCCCTAAATTGAGGTCATCAGACAGTAGGGTGGGGACTGTATAACACTCGTACTTAGGCAGTGAGTGATGCAGAGACGGAACTCTAGCTCGAGTCTCTGTTCCTGACATCTTGTTCGACTCTTGTACTCTCATGCTAGGAGCATCGGCTGCTGATGCAGGTACTTCCACCGCTCGATTCCCTTTTGCCATAGTATCCGCCATCTGGACGCTTCAACAGGAAGGGTGATGAAGGGTAGGTTCGATGTACTATCTTCTGGGGGATGGACAGATTTGGGCTCTGTCGTGACAAGGATGGATTATCAAATAGACCAGAGGTGGCTCATTCAAGGAGGGAAAATCAGAAGAGTGTCAACAAGGAGACCAAAGATAGAACGTGAAAGAAGATGTGAGAATCTAGAAGAAGTATGAATCTGGGCGGATCATTGTACGTTCGAATTTGATACATAGGCAAAACCAACATGATTAGGCGTCAGACCGTTGCAACGAGCTCTAGAGGCTGCCATTCTTCGAAAGGGCTTGTCAATCGGTGACGCAAGAGCTGCTCTGAGCGAGTGAAGAAGCGTAGCGGACGACCTTTAGAAACAATGGAGACAACGTTGGAGTAGAGGGGTGCTTAACCAGTGGCAGGCTGCTGTTGTTTACAGAGTCCTGAGGGTGGGTAGCACAAAGCTTCTGGCCAATGAGCACACGTTTATCTCGCGGTGCGCTTCGCATTTCTCTGGCGTCTTCGCACCTCTACTGCGTTCTAGCAAAGCTGCATATGGAGTCTCATGTGCCTGACAACATGATGCGTTCGTTGGGCAGGCTTCCTATTATTCCATGCGCGTCTTGATTGCAATCTGCAATACAACATGGCCGAGCATGTGAAAAAGGGATGCTGTGGCGATGGTACGCCCAGTCTTTCACTCCAGCCCCGACACGTCAGACTTTGTAAGGCGTGCTAGGCGGAGAAGCTGGGAGCGACGCGAGTTTGCCGACCTTCTTGGTCATGATTATCGCCAAGCGCTGAAAACATTATAAAGGGATAGACGTGAAACACGTAAACACGGAGTGTTGTGTGCTAAGGAGCGGGTCACCTTGCGATTTTCGAGGTTCAATGGCACGAATGCAGATATTTAAAGGTTTGCCTGTAGGATGGCTAGGAGTCATGCCAGCCATAGAGGTCCCTGTTGAGGGAGAGGCATGAACTATGATAATCCGTTTGATCTTGCAATCGAACAGCCTGAGTTCCAGGGGGGAAATACCAGCCACTCATCTACGACAACGCATAACGCGAGCTCGCAGAGAGCACCCTTGCGGAGACCTTGTAAGAACCTTCTTGAAGGTAGAAGGGGCTGGACTTTCCAATTGCGCGTCGGACGAGATTCTTCACCAGCTCGGATACTAAGAAGCATGGAGCCCAGGAGATTCTCGGTGGCAAAAGCTGTATCCTCAGTATTGTAGCGGCAAGGAACAGAAGTCCAAGTACCTGACCTGTGTGTGAGGTAAGGGACCAGAAAGTATATCATACCTGAAGGCTACTGACGCACTTGTGATGAGATCGTTTCAGATAGAGGGTGATCATTGAAGCCCTGGAGACGGTATCGAAGGAGTCTCCGATGCCAGACGCCACCTTGATCATAAAGAGAAAGTCAGACTTCGAGTGCCCAGATGGGTGACAGCAGAGATCCTTTGGACAGGAACAGAAGGATACACCTGCACCCAATCATTTGTGATTTGTTCACAATGTCCATCAAGAGCACTCAATCATTCTGGCCACGAATGAGGCCATCCAAATCGTTGAAGATGAACGATGCGACATAATTCATTCTCGGAGTCTTCCGGCAGTCCAGTAATCCGTAGAGGCCGTAGCCAGCATGCAGATATAAATGTGTGCTCTATCACCATCTTGGGGGAGACAAGGGTTAGCCATGCAGGATCAGGTCGGAAGATCTTAGAATCCAATGATTATCACCTAAGGGAAGAAAGATACGGCCACGATATAGTGACAGATAGGCAAAGCGTCTGTCTTGGCGGTTCGCGGCAGGAAACTCAAAAAACCCCGGCCACTTTCTGCAGCACGGTCAGCACCATACTTTACCTTCATATTGTTTTTCCAGCTTTCATATCAAGTCATACGGAGTACTCCGTAATTCTGGCAGAGGAGGTCATCGGTTTGTATCGATCGACAAGTGAAGGTTGCCATATCCTGACGGCGCATCCTTCCTTCGCTCTCCTACCTACTCCCCTCTACCTCCTACAGCCAAATCTTTACGATGGTCAAGGCAAAGCGAAAGCATCCCGACCTCGACGAGATTTTAGCCCGTCCATGGTGTTACTACTGCGAACGCGACTTTGATGACCTAAAAATCCTGATTAATCACCAAAAAGCCAAGCACTTCAAGTGTGAACGATGCGGAAGGAGGCTCAACACGGCTGGCGGTAAGTCCAAACCCATGTTCGTAGCCGCGGAGCACCACTGATCAGTCGCTAGGGCTGTCTGTTCATATGACTCAGGTCCACAAAGAGAGTCTGGGAGCCATTGAGAATGCTTTGCCCAATCGCTCCGGCCTCGATGTGGAGATATTCGGCATGGAAGGCATACCTGATGATGTTACCACTGCCCACAACCAGCGCGTCATTGGTCAATTCGCCCAGGCGGAGGCTGAACGTAGAGCTGCAAATGGCAACACTGGAGCGGGAGGTACCGGAGGTGGAGCATCGAAGAAGCCTAAGTTCGAGTCACCCTCTGATCTCAAGGCACGCTTAGCGGAACACAAGGCGAAGAAAGCTGCAGAACAAGCAGCGGGTATCAGCAGCGGTGACGCTACACCTAGCGGGGCGGGATTTGGAGGGCAGAGCCCAGGTCCAGGACAGAGTCCTGCCGCTTTCGTTAGTAATTAAAGGAAATCAGATCTCATTATCTTACTGACCACTTCAATAGCAGGGCTCTCCGGGGTATCCTCAGCCGCCAATGCAGTACGGTGCTCCTCCCGGTAATGGTGCTTACCCTTCATATCCACAGCCGTACGGTCAACAGCCAGGCCCTTACGGGCAGCAACCACCGAATTTTCCTCAGCAACAACCCCCTCCCCTTTCACAACCGCCATCCTTCGGTTCACCAGGTATGCCTCCTCAATACCCCAACAATCAGCATTTTGCTCCACAGCAGCAGTTCCCGCCTTCCGGAGGGCCTGGCTTTCCTTCGCCCTTCCATAATGGACCACCCCAGCCATTCCAGTCTGGCTCTCCTCCACCTTTTCAGCAGAATCAGTTCCAGCCTCCAGCTGGGCACAATCCTATACAAAACGGGTTTTCCCCGCGTGGACAAAACTTACCACCAGCTCCTGGGTTGCCGCAAAGACCCTCCTTTGGTGCTCCACCTGTCAACGCCTTTCAAATGCAACAGATGCATCAAGGTCAGCTGCTTGGGCCCGCTAACAGTGGGCAAGGGTCTCCACCCATACCATCTGCTAATGCAAGCTCGCTTGATGATCTTGTTTCAGGCGCTGCTAGGGATGTTGGCAAAGCCAACGCCGCGTCGACAGTGGAAGCACTTCATGGGGAGAAGAAGGCCAAAAAAGAAAAGGAAAAGAACGTCAAGCTCGTATACTCCGATAACGATGTCAGTCCGGAGGAGAAGATGGCACGGTTGCCCAGGTACGCATTCGTCCCTGAAGAAGGAAAGGATCCCATGGCAGGGGATGCAACTGCTACGGCAAGTTAGGGCAAGCTTCACGAGCAGCACCACATTGGTTCATCGAACCTCTCTTGCAGTGGGATGAGGCAGGCTAGGCGTTGTCGAATGGTCAGATAACCCACGACACCACATATTGTCTCGCCCATTGATCAGTGGCCTGTGGCACAACGGACTTCGCCGTAGTACGGTGTGGGATCATTGGAGTGAACGGGGAGAACCGAAGTGAGTGGGTTTTGCTGCTCTCTTTGGAGAATGGGATCATGCAGGGCACTGGCTGATGGCTATCACGGTGGGGGTTGATAGGCTCCGTTTCTTTTATCACTTGCTGAGCGAAGCAATCAAGGTGAGTGGCAGCTAGTAGGGAATTCCCTGAGCTGCTTACATGTAAGTGAATCAATGGTTGGTCGTCTCATATTCCATTGTGTGTGCTCCGTTAGAACCAGGATCGTTATGCAAGTCGAAGGCACCACTGATGATAGCATGTAGAGTCCGCTCAATCCATATTAGCCGTCATGTGTGGGCCTCTCTGGTACGTCCCTCCCACCCTTCCAAACCCCCAGATTTAGTGTATCGAGTAGTATTGTAGGACAGCAGGTTGGATACAGCAGAGAGCAGATCCTAGTGGTGGGCTTCATTCTCATGATTGACAAATGGCAAGGAGTATGCGACATGGTCTTTATGCTTGCACACATTAGGCATACCCTTGCCAATGCTCGCTCACCTCAACACTCTAAGGACGCTCTAGAACAGTCGTTTTAGTCGTCAGCATGGAGATCGTGTAGGCCTTGGAGTTGCTGTATGCTATCTATATAGCATTGTAATTGCGCATTAAGTAGCTAGCACTTTACAATATGACCTTAATGCTTCCTGCGCCGATTTAACAGAGCTGTGTTATTTTCACGAGCCCTGATTGGTCAATTACCTCGCTAAGAAAGTAATCTGTAAAGCGAATATCGCGAAGCACCAACATCCACACACCAACGCAGCAGTTTTACGACTCGTAAAACACGTGAGCTCGGTCATAATCCCGACGATGGCTTCCACCGAGATGGACATTGATCCTGTTCAATCGCCCAAATCTCCTACCAACGGCACTGGCCCCCCAGCAACGAGCGAAGCACGAACGTCAACAGGCGCAGTCGCCGTCCGCTCTATCGAAGGCTGGATCATTCTCGTCACCAATGTTCATGAAGAGGCCAGCGAGGAGGATTTGCAAGAGCTCTTTGGCGAATACGGCGAGATCAAGAATCTGCATATGAACTTGGATCGGAGGACAGGGTACGTCAAGGTATGCCTGCGCATTCTCTTGCAAATTCTGCTTGTCCCCCTTCACATGATGCGATCGAGGCGAGGAGAGCTGGCTACAGAGGTATACAACAACTGTGCAGAATGGGGCTTACAGGTACGACTGTGTGAGTAGGGTTACGTCCTGGTCGAATACCCTACGCAGCGCGAGGCCAAAGCCGCCGTCGAAGGGGCCAACAATACGAAGCTACTCGAGCAGACGATTGGGGTGGACTTTGCATTTGTGCGGCCACCACCGAAGAAGGGAGAAGGTCAGACAAGAGGGGGGAAGGGCAGAGGCGGCAGAACGAGGAGTCGTAGTCCTAAGGCAGACGATGAATAGTAGGCTATGAGGACGGTCCCAGCGTGCCCGTAATACCAGGATCGGAGAGCCATAAGAGGAAAATTCAGCGGTGGTTGCCACGGCAGAAACGGCTTTCCTAACAAGGGATATGCCGACAAGCATTTAAGATGTTGGGTCGGCATAGGCAGTTACAGCATGTTAAGGTACGGGGTCCTTATATCTATCGCATAGACAGGAATCGGCTTATTGACTAGCAGCAGTCATCTTGATAAATCGACCCGACTGCTTGTCGCTATCAGAGCGAAGACTCTGTGCGCGGGAAATCTACCAGCAACGGCGTGAACCTACACTACTGTGACGTTCTCTAGCCTGGGCTTCCGTATACTCTACCTTAGTCTTACTAGGACGTTGCCCTTCAATTCTTCAAAGGTGAGCTTGGATCACATCGATGATTACTTTATCATTATGCAGCAAGACTCACAAGAGTCAGTCGATTCGACGCAAATTGTGTTGGATAAAAATCACTGCTCGCCTTCGTGAAAATGAGCTGCCATGTTTAGTTACACATCCGGATTCACTTCTGAAGAAATTTTCCGCATTCACGCTTGCTTGTGATTCGTTTGGTGGAGCCGAGTCTCGGATTTGGCTTGTTCGCCAATACCCACCATATTCGCGCAAAGCGATAGACGCAGACGGGAGTGGCTGCCGGTTACGTTGTCGACCGATGCATGACGATTCCCGCGTGGCCACAAGCGTGGGGTCGCAGTATCGATCCTAAAGGCAAGCTCAAGATCTCATCGTTACTAGACTAGATCACATCTGACAAGCTATAAAGGCTTCGTCTTCCTTTTCGTTGCTGCGTTGCATACCTGTCCGTTGCATGGAACGACCTCTAGTTGGCAATTCTATTATATCCAAAGATGTTCTCCCTATTTCTCGTCCTCCTCCCGCTATGCCGCTCTTTGGTCATCGACCCCTCCCCTGCAGCATCGCTCATCTTTCCTCCTCACAACATCTCGTCCTCCTTAGAACTCCCCGATTCCCCTGACTCCCAATGTGTCTCGCCCGGCCCATACGCCTCATGGAACGGACGAATCGTCTACGCTGACTGTCAACGCGCCATCTCCGCAATTCGAAGCCAAACCGCGCGTGTCGCCGACGACCTCTTCGCTTTCTACACTCACGCTGGGGGCTACGAACCCCCGTCCGGGTCAAAGGAGCACGAGTGGCTCCTCCCCACCATCGTGACCATCGGCACCTGTCAGATCCAAGTCCGCATGTTCCGGGATTTCAAGAATGCCGAGGTGCCCACCGACCAAGGAGGGTTCATCGTTCCCTCGCAATTCGCGCCGCAGCAGATCACTACCTGGGGGGCGATCATCAAAGAGGCGGAACGTGTGTTGCGGTGCGTGAAGTATGGGAGGCCGGGATGGGGCAGCGAGGGATTGAAGCGGGTGAGTCAGAAGCCGAGAGAATATGGCGATATTGGCGTCTTCTTCTGGGGGGCCACAAGCCCTATCGCGCGCGAGTATGCGAGGGATCCGAAAGTGGGAGCAAGCGGGAATGGGAACACGAGCTTGGTGGCGACTGCGTGAACGCGTGAATAGATCTTGAATCGGGAGACTCCCTAAAGCATGCGAAAGCGACATCGATCGCATGATCTGGAGAGAAGTAGCATTAGACAACAGCGAATATCCACCGCTTTCAGAACAGCTTGCTTGAGTTAGCAAGATCATTAACGATGTCACTACGGTATCGATTGTCACTTCTTTCTGTTCACTACATCTACGTTGATTCAAAGGACACCAAAAAGCAGTGGACGCCTTGCATTACCGAATATCAACACCCTTCTGATAAGGTTCTTGCCGCACTCATCATTAGTGCAAGGCCTCCACTGCTGTTGAGTCTAAACCGACATCTTATCTATCTTGAATTATCGTTCGGAGACTTCAGGCTCGATGATCTGAATACCTTTAAGCTATTCTTATAACAGAGTGTCGTGGTCCGAAAGTGGCTGATAATGAGATAGGTACGGAGGTATTGCCGATGCAATTCGATCTTGGCCGATGGCAGCCATCAAGTCGCTGTCCAAACCGTCAGCGGCGGAGAAGGCCAAGACTTGAAACATGCACGGTATAGTGGTGGAGGCTCAGACGAAGATTGTGCTGTAAACAAGCTTCAAATTTGGCTCAGCCTGCATCGCACCCTTGCCCTTGAACGATGGTTGCAGCGACTAGCCGTCGTCAGTAAGCCGAGAACCACGTGCTAAGCAGGCGCTAGTGCATCCTTGCATCTCTAATCCACCTCTGTGCGCTCGACCTCTTCGCTCACGGATCCACTGCTTGTCTATTCGAAGACTTCGAAAGAGTGACTCTGATTTATAGTCAGCACAGCTTTGCCAGTATCGAAACGAAATCACAGTTCGTCCTGGTGGGTAAGCTATCGGCCTGGAGCATGAGCTTCCAAGGCTTTGGTAAGGTTGAGCATCCTTCCCGGAGCAAGTCCTAGAAGCTTGTTTCTTTAGTGGGAGGCCTGACAGCCCCTCTGAAACGAGATATGATCGTATGAGGTCTGTGCCTCTCGATTGCCGTCGTCCAGCCCAATCATTTCTTACGTCTTCAAGTTCCTATGACCTTGCATGCGTGCTTGGAGTTGCGTCGAGGCTGAGCTTCCCCTTCGATGTGTAAGCCTGGGTTAGTGGTCGGCATTGCCCGCCATGCTTCTTATATCTCTGTCCCCCACCGCCGCCCAAGTCGCCTTGATCCAGAGACCGCCATACTGGTACCACTGAACGTTCGTTTTGCAGTTTTCTGAGGTTGGGCTCCATTCTACTTGCACACACTACGCTTCGACTTCTTCTATTCCTAGTCATCAAGTCCCGTGTGCTCGATGTCCTTCCAGTCCGCAGCCATGGACACCGCATATCACCCCGTGCATGATGAGAAGTCCGAGGTACACGCCTACGCCAATCCCGTTCCTACCACGGACGCTTCTCACCCACAGAAGCGCAAGCGGAAGTGGCCTGCCTCACTCCACATCCTGTCACACCTCATCGGCGTGTTGTGGATGGCTCCCATTCTTGTTCTACTAGTATTCAATTTCAAGAACCATGTGATTGGTGCCAGTGTGTGGTGTCCGAAGGGGAGATGCAACGCCGAAGTCTTCGACGCTAACGCTATCGACCAAGCCAGCAAGCTAGACAAGGCTGATCACGACGTCCTTGGGGCACTTCAATTTGTCGCCAAAGGCTTGGAAGTCTGGTTCATGGTGATAGCGACTGCTTTGGTATACGATGTGGCCCTGTTCATTGCAAAGAGGGGTGGAGGACTCCCGATCGGCTACCTCTTCACCTATCTGGAATTCACTGACATAAGGAATCTCATCAACCCCCTGATGTGGACATCTCCTATCCCTCATGGTAATCTGATGCCACGTAAACCCTCGGGTACTTGGAAGCTCTACATGTTCGCGGTTCTCGCCGCATTCCTGACCATACTAACGAATCTGATGGGTCCGGCAGTTGCGGTCTTGGTTTTGCCTACGATACAATGGGTCGACACAAACCACGTTGTCGATATGAGGTTCCAATCGTATCCTGCGATTAAACCTCCAACGGTCGCGGCATTCCCAACGTGTAACGATGCGCAGCAGCTTGCTGATCGAAACTATACTTGCACAGCTGATGGATATGCCGCAAGTCTGGAGGATTTCGGCACTCAGTTAAACGCCACTCTAACTCAGCTGGAAACCATCGACGGCAGCCTCCTCATCGCTACTACGCAGGAGGCCTCCCTCTCGTTCACCGCTAACCTCTCCAGAAACGGGGTGCTTGTCTGGGTTCCCACTCGGCAGGTTCTCCGCGAGCTTTCCGCTGATGTGCCAGACCTTTCTATGGAGATCACTGGACAGCAGGCGAATGAATCTCGAGGTGCTCAGCAACGCTTGGGCTACAATAATTCGCTGGAGACTGTACTTCAACGCGAAGGGCCCAGTCTAGGCTTCACGGGAGGCTGCAATGTCGGAAATATCACCTTCAAAAATCTTGAAGTTAACAAACAGGTCCGCTGTTTGAACAATTGGACTTTCGATGAAATCAATTACTATACAAAATGCTATCGCGTAGGACTTGGTTGGGGCGAATTGAATGACGTGGGTAACTTCAGCTTGGGGGACTCGAATACAACGGGTGAGAACGACTCTGTTGTCTCGTCCTACTTCTCCGACAGAGCCATGTTCTTCAACGAGTCCACCGACTTCGGCTCCGGTATCAAGACTTGTCTAGGACCAAACGCCGAGAAGTGCGATTGGGAAGCCATTTTCAAGACCGAAGTGGATCCATCGCTTCGGAATTCCTCCATCAACATTCTCGTCACCGAATACACAAGTCCGTTCGCCCCAACCGCGCAGACTCATATTCTCTGTGATGCGGTTGTATATAGTGCATTTCCCATTTATTCGGTGGACACCTCGCCATCAGTCAATCCACAGGCCTTGACCAAGATGAACGGATTGCCGTCCGAAACCGACAAGAACTTCAACACCACCAGCGTACCGGTAAGCCCCGATTGGCTGCTGGCAGCCTGGTCAGTGAGCAACAACGGTGTGGTATCTCGCGAGCGCCTCGTCGGCGGATCAATGGCTGGAACCTTGCCTTCCATGTTCGACAACTATCAGGGTAGCAACCCCGGCGCCGCCGAGTACTACTTCGTCTTTCTCCACATTTACACTGTAACCCAAAGCCTGTCAATGATCAACTACGAGTACACCAACGACACAGCCTCCACGCCCAGCGACTCCCAGGGTCTTGGATCGGCTCAGCCGCTGTTAAGCAAATGGTCAACCCTTCGCGTCTGGGCGTACGGCCTCACGGGTCGAACGGCGAAGATGGGCGTGGTGGTGACGGGCCTCGGATGCATATGCGTTTTGCTGCGCTTGTTCTTGGCTCTTGCGCTGCGCATCCGGCATCAGCATTCGACTGTCGAGCTGTTTGTGGCGGCGTTGGAGCGTCACCCGACGAATGAGTTCGAGCACCTGGACGATGAGAGCAAGATGGCGAAGGTGAGGTATATCGTGGAAGATGGGGATGGGAAGCCCAAATTTGTGAGCGAGAGAGTTTACAGTGGCGGACCGTGAGTGACCGGGTGGAAATAAGTGAACAGTAATTTTGCATTTTATAATTTTTGGTACTGTTCTTAAGCAAGGCGCTTTGTGGAGGATATTTTCCTGGATGCCTTTTTGGTGGTTTGTATCACAAGCAAAGTAGGATTCTGTCCACGAATATAGCACGACTTCGACACCTCTGGCTGCTCGGAGGAACTATTCACCGGTCCGAAGCTCCCAGTCTGATTATCTTAACTACTTACATGTATTACTGACTGGCAAGAACTGGAATGGCAACAACACAGTCAAGCTAATCCAAGCTTCTTCTGCTAGCAGCAAACCCGTTTCTTTTCTTGGCAGGCAAGGCATACTTAGGTTTTCCTGCTTCTCGACGCCACATCCAGGCTCTGCACTACCCTTACCTTCAGCATCGAATAAGATGCAGGAAATGCACCAAAGCACTTATCTATGGCTTATGCAGTCGACAGTACTCTCGCTGCCTGGGGTGTCTGATTCGTGCTGACATGTATCATCTTTATCGACATAGGTGGCTCTCGAGCTCGCTCATAGGCCGAGCACGACCTAGATTGGTCCATGAGGCTGCGATTCCGTAACTGTACGACACGAAAGAATTCCTGCAGGATCACCTCCTGCCCCGTGAAAACAACACCTTTTAAAATGTGTTCCTCTCAACCCAACGGTGTCGACTGATCCTGAGGTGCGATACATCCTGTGACCATCCTTTGCTCAATAGAAATGTGATCGGTATATGTAGTCAATGACGCCTAAGGAAGTCGATCGACGATCTTACGCGCTGTGGCGTGGGGCTACGTCAAAATCTGATGGTGTGCTCCAAGAAGTCGAGCCAGTCAAGCACAACCAAGATGCTGGTTCTCCAGTACTCATTACTTGATCGCTCATAGATAACAGAAGTAATCAGTCCTTTCTAGAGAGCGGAAAAGACGTCTGGCCTTTCTTACCGCCCAGCAGACCTCCAAAAATGGAGCAACGCTTGATTAGCGGTGTTCAGCCTTGCGACCTTCACGAGCCTTTCATAACATCTCCCACTTCCCTTCGGCCTCCTTAGTCCTCGTTCCTACCTTTAGCGGAAATTGACTATCTTCAAATTATGTAGAAGACTCTTTCTCACATTTATTTAGGCTCTCAACGAGGATTTCGGTGTGAGCTCTAGGGTAATTTCCCCCATGGCGTCCTCTAAAATACCTACTTGATTGATCTACTGTGTGGATGGGACGTACTACATGCCAGATGGCACAAATCGCCGAGGTCATGGCAACATAAGCAATGTATATCGCATCTATGCTAGTATCAAGAAAGGACGCTGTTTTGATGAGGAGATCAAGAAGGAGTTCAATTAAGAGAAATTCTATGAGTCAGGGATCGGCTCCGCAGATGATCTCAAGTTTTTCGACAAAGCGAAAGCAGGGGTACCAGGCCAAGGATACAAAGATATTATACGCCGTGTCTACAAGAAATGTTGCACACTCGAGGAATCGGACGAAGTTTGGCTCTTTGGGTTCAGCCGAGGAGCGTTCATCGTGCGAGCACTAGCGGGATTATTGCATCACATTGGGGCTTTACAGTCTGATGAGCAAGACTTCGATAATGTGTATCCCGAGGCAATCAAGCAGTATGTGAGCACTGACAATCGACCGGAGCATGGGCTTGGTCAGGTGAGTCAGAAGACCTCGCGGTTGCTGTGACAGGCTTTCCGCCCTTCCCTTCCTTTCGCACATTGAAGTCGCCGACTTTGGTTAAAGCTCCATTTGTTTGGGTCCACTAAGAGGAGATCACCTCCTCGGGTAAAGTTTGTCGGAGTCTTTGATACAGTCAAGACCCTCGATGATATGCACGCACATGATATCTCTTTCAATAGATTAACACAAAACTTTCGGCATGCGCTTGCCTTGAATGAAGATCGGAGACACATGAGACCAAAGTACGAGTTCCCCAAATTCAGCGAAACTAAGGTAGTGCTTTCGAGCAGGAGTTTCATTCAAACTTGGTTCGTTGGCGCCCATATGGACATGGGCGGATCTTCCGAAAAAGATGGGCTTGCACTTTATCCCTTGCAATGGATCTTAGGCGAAAGCCAGTCGAAAGGGTTGGTCCTCGAATTCGAGCAGCTCAGATCTCCTTGGTCTGGGATAGATAATCCGCTGCGAGTTGTCTTTCCGGAGTATGAAAACGATGGCAAAGGTCAAGATGTGTGGACTTGTACGACAAAGAATGGGGTGTGTGTGCGTATGCAGGATTTGCGTAATGTCCATCAGCTTCAGAAATACCACGGCCGCTACGGTATAAAGATAAACGGTCGTGAACAGTTCTATTGGCCAAGAAAAGGTCGTGAGATTTTCAGTGCTAATGGAGAGCTTCGAGGCTATTGTGGATGGGGTACGTCTCGACTTGAAATCCCCTTTCAATGTTCCTACTGACCACGACGAAGCCCCCCAAGGAACAATCATACATCCATCAGTATACCATTGTTTGGATGAATTCGTTGTCCAAGCCTCGACTCTAAGCAAGATGCCCGATCGAGGAAGAATCGAGAATTGAAGAGGAAAGATGTTGGGTACCCAGCATCATGTTCTCAATCAGGGGTTCTGGAGCGACGGAGACCCTCTTGACAACGACGGGCTTAAGGCTATTCGAATTCTTGTCTGTGGTAACACTGGTGTCGGAAAGTCAACGTTGATCAACCAGGTTTTTGGCGTCAACGTTGACATTAAGTTGTAAGTTCTCTTCGAACCCAGATTCACCTTATTCTCCATTTACGCGTTGTATAGACGGGGGCTTCTGACCGCAAACGGGGGCAGCATGACGTACAAGAAGGGTTTCGTCACGAAAATCGTCCAGATCTCATCATACATGACTCGGGAGGATTTGAAGCCGGTGATGAATCCCAGATGCGGGCTGTTGGTCAATTTGTTAGGGAAAGATCAATGATGCCCCGGATTGAAGATCGATTTGCATGTGATCTGGTGTGTGTCGCTAGGGCGGTAAACGATCCAGGCTAACGCACCATGTTGGTTTTGCCTCGAGATGAGTAGTGCTCGAACACAACAGACGGCCACTGAAGACCTCTTTAAGGCCGTATCAGAACACACTGATGAGGTTCCAGTCATCGTCGTTGCCACGAAATTGGACCACTTCCGTGGGATCATGCGTGAGCAGGCAAGGGATATACATGAACCAACTACGTATGAAGCAAGTCCACAAGAGCGAGTGGAACTGGACAAGAAGTACGCGAAGTACGCGTCAGAAAGAATCGAAGAGCGCACAGACTTGATGGAGAACGAATTGAAAAGCCTTGACGGGGGACATCTGAATGGATGCGTTGCTGTTGCAAGAGGTGTGTCTCGTCCGTCGCCCTTTAAGCTTCGTAATTGACCGCAGTAGGTGATCACAACTCGATCGAGCGCCTCAATCAGGTAACGCTAGAACACGTAAAAAACGAACATCTTCAATTACTCTACATTGCTGCTCAGACGGCTAGTATCAATCTCAAGATTTATACTGCGGTTGGTGAAGTTATGAAAATCTACAGAAGAGTATTGGGTACAGCTTCCACACTCAGCTTCATTCCATCGGTCTCTACGACAAATCAGGCCAGTGCTGCGCTGGCAATCTGCAAAGGCATAGTCCAGTGCTTTGGGCTATCCACAGTCAACTACCAAACAATTCTGGAGATCGTGAAAAATACTCTCTGGGATGATGCCGGCCACAATATACTGCTTTTTTTCAGCGAAGCAGTCGCAATCGCTGGCCTGATGGGCACAATGTTGTTATACGGAGCGCCGGTTTTCTTGGCCGCTGGTGCCTTCAATTTTCCATTGATTGTATCAGCTACTACAAGACTGATGTTGATGTTAGCAAGCGACCTCATCCTCATCTTAGTAAGAGCCTTCAGATCCACGGCCACTACTTGCATTGGGCAGCCAGAGGAGAAACACATTGCACGGGCTGCTACAGACTACCGGCGCATCAGTGGCGACGTCCATCGAGAGATATTGAGACTCGTGCCGAAGAGGAATGTGGTGAAAAGCTTTCGCTACGGAAAAGTACGGTTGGGTCTTGAAGAAGTTGTCCAACGATTCCAGGAGGAGGTCACCAAGGATTCAGACCATTTCAGTCGTGCAGGTATGAGGAGCTTCGGAAGCGACCGTAATATGATCGACAAAGAACTCGAAGAATCGAAAAATCTTATGCCAGGATCGAGGGCTGAAATGCGGGACAAAACCGCCGAGATCCAGGAAACGATTGCCGCCAGGATAAAGCTTGGAAACCCAGAGAGTACCGATGAAAGCAACGGCGAGAGCACTCATTGACCTTGATTGGAGCCGCGAAAGAGTCATTACGGCCTACTAGTCACTGTACACGATCATGTCCTACCGGTCAGCTCTGTCTCACGCACCGGTGCGCTGTGGCTCACTTTCACTTGGTAAAGATACTGGGCAACATAATTTACCAGCGACTAGTCAAGTTCAAGTCGATATTACCGACACAAAACGAGATATTAATATGGCGTTGGGCCTCCTAGCCATTTAAAGCTCATGATCGAGACGTCGAACTGTTGGAACGACGGAGGTTGTGCACCGCTCGCTCTCGCTACTTCAAGCAGTGAGGCACGCCAGGGCACATGATAACAACTCATAATATCCGCAGGTGACTGAAACATGGCAGACGCTATCCTGGCCCTCGTTGGCGAACGTCTCCCTCTCGCGGAGATTATATAGGCTTTCCTGTTTTCTGTGCAATACCTTCTTCGGCTGAACACCAGTCCAGGCGGACTGTCCTTGTGATCTCTCTACCAGAACCCCAATCAGCAGCTGTGAAGTAAGACTCCCTGAGATTCATCAGAGCGTAAGTGCAGAGATGTGCTCTCATGAACAACCCACAGCTAAGCCAGAGCCCAAAGGTACGCATGTCTCTCCGCTCTTACTTTGGCCCCGGCAACTTGCTGATCGCACTACCCTGGCGAGTTCATTCGATCTATATTTTCCAACTCTTCCAACTCAGCCTAGTCTCTTCAGCATATCGAGATGATAACGGCACCGGCGGTGCCGTTGGACTTCAGCCTGTAAAAAGAGCTCACATATCTTGCATACTTCGGTCAAAGTCTCTAACATCAGTCGATCCCTTATACAATGTCATTCTATCTATCCTCCTGTCAGTTGTCAGGGAGCCTTGATCATCACATTCCCCAGACATATTTCAATCCAATTGATTAGCCTTAGTGACACTTCATCATATCTTAACTATACCCAAATATTCCCAATCTCATCACCCCGAAGAATCTCTGGCGTCAAAATCTATTATATATCAAATCCGACTCCAGTGATTTTCCAGCGTCGGTATTTCCTGTCTTTCGAGATATTGACTGTGTCTAGCTACAAGCAGACATGCTCAAGATTCGTCGGCTGGATTTTGAGGGACCCAGAAATGTACGTCAAAAGGGTTTGGGGGTTGACCAATCGAAGCTAAATTAGACTTTCCCTCATTCACGGCCACTTGCATTCTGGAGAATCATTTAATTCAAGCTTGCTTGACAAAGGCGATCCGCGCAGATAGAAAACCTATGTTGTTGTAGAAACAGAGATCGGAAAGCTAGATTGTTGTATTCGTGGATTGTAAGAACGCCGATTTTACTTTATAGCCCATCTGTTCTTCCATCTGATATATTCAATCCAAAGAGTTATTTTCTTCTTCTATAACCAGTAAGAAGATTTTTTGGCGCGAGGTTCACGAGAGTGGGAACAATTTACACAGGACTAGTCTTTGTAAGCGTCAACTTCTTTAATACGAACAAATCTGGCAGGGCATCGACTCAATGTTAGCGAAAGCTAGAGCGAGTCTGCAGAAGATAAAAGTAACAAGAAACAATATCTAGAGAAGTATAATGCAATCAATGCTAGATTTGATAGGAATCAACAGTCGATAATAGTAGCAAACCCGACTTCCTTTTCATGTATTTTACATGTCGATTCTATCTCTATCGAACTTGATAGCGATCCCGACTTTCAGCTGATAGAGATCAATTTCCTCGCAGTAGTCTAGCATTATTTCGCAGGGATATACTCACGGGATGTTATCAGATATTCTGTAGAGATTAATTCAGTCTCCCGAGCTTGAACAACATCCTCTTTGCCATCTCTGCAACCCCTCTGGCGGCCACCACTTCCGAGCCAATACTCAAAATCTCTGGCAACTCTTCCATCTGTTCACCTAAGACTGTCAGGAGAGTCTGCTGAAACATCTCACTCCCAACACAATCACCCAACAGCACTACCTTCGCCGGCCTGTCATAGAACGGATTTGAAACCATGATCTGCTCAAGCCTCATCTTCACCTTCTCCCAATATCCTCCGCCATCCTCAACAGCATCTGCTGCGTCTTCTCCTCCATATCCAAGTTCAAAGTCAATCAGGTATCGATATTCGGGCTCCCACAACCCATATGCCGACTTCAGAACCGAAAGTGAGACTGTTAGCATTGGGGGTAAAGAATACCGCCATCACCGCCGTATGAGGCATAGCATTCAGCTCCTCTTCGCACGCCTTGGGACACGTGTAGTCTGCGCAAAGACCGAAACCATAACCCGCGTAAGCTGCACTCGTTTCATATAAGATGCGATGGCCAGGCCATCCGACAGGGAAAGTAAGGTACTCCAATCCTAATACTCGAAAGCGTCATGGAGATCTTCGTCGTAGAGAGCAACGAGATGCAAAGTCGTCACGCCTGCTGATGTAATAGGTCCGACTCGCTCTTCGACGCTGGCGCGGAGGTCATCAAGCATCTTTGCCAGGAACCCGACGTCGGAGGAGGCTGGTAGACCGATGGCTTTCCGGGCGCTGCGAAGATACTGCCGAGGCATGTCATCCCAGGAGTCGGTGAGGTTGTCGTATGGTGGTGAGGGATGCCTTGAGAAGTAGAGAGAGGCGCCGAAGAACCTCTTTGTATCCGTCTTCTGCTTGGATTATGGAAATTGTGGATACTGTGCCGTTTGAGAAGCTCACGGCCGCGGACCCGTATGATGCCGTCAAGTCGAAGCCGACGCCGAAGTTCGGCTGCCCTGCCTGCGCGGGATTTGTGAAGGTCAGAGTCGTTTGTGTGCTTGCTGGCGCTGGCACTGCTCCAGGAGTGACGCAAGCTACAGCCAGCAATGCTGATAGAAAGAGGTTCATAGCGCAGATGTTTGTAAGGGAAATGAACTTGCCTCTCCTCAACGCTAACCTGACAAATTGAGAATGTATACAACTTACGGGAGTGGACAGTCATGTCACTGTTGGAATTGCAAAGGATCATCCCTTCTACTAAGCGCCTCAGCCCGAACGATAGGTCGAGGCACAAAATCCTAGAAGCGGGCTGAGCTGTTTCATATACCGATCACGTGATCTTGTCCGATCACTTGGGCCACTCGAATATAGTTTTGGCATCTGAGAAGGATTGTGTTGGGCTATTAGATGTCTGTGCCCCAAATCCTTGCCTCGCACATTGTCTCAGAAACTAACGGAGTTGAAAGCACTTTGATCGTGCAGCCATTCATATTCCCTCGAATGCATCGTTCAATGAAGGCTATGGTGGCGCGTCTATCAAGATCCTTCGAAGCCTTTCGTGGAGGAACTAGAATGAAACAAATCATGGCCTCCGCCGCAATTTGCTATACTTGCAATCCATCTTCCCTGGTCATGAGAGAGTCTCTGTGTGAGCATTTGGGTATAATTACGAGATTCGAAAGTCCCAGACCTTCAGAAGCAGCATCGGTACCATAGGCCTGAATACCTGAAACTCGCTGATTCGATCCCTGACAAGCCACGAGGTTGCCTCCGTGTGAGTATAGGGAGTTGGCAACAAGGTCGACCGTCCATTGAGACAGCGGCGGTGCATGTTGGCTGTTGCAAAATCCTTCGCCGAGAGACCGTTACTCTCCTACGTTGCACCGCAGCCTTTGACTCAGAGTGGAGATGCGTGTTCCACATCGATGCCACAATTTAATTTGTTCTCTTCGCACGCTCTCGTCGCGATAATGTTGGCCCAGCGCCTACAAGCTCAGGATGCTGTGCCATCTTCCCTGAAACTCCGCAGATTCACAGTCGCGCTCAGCCTTCTTCCAGGCCAACTCCTTATAAAGCGAAGAGGGTGGAAATGAGACAGGAGAAGGACATAAAAAGGCGATTCCATCCCTCTCTGGTAAACAACATCTCCAACCTCGAATATATATTCATCTTTCCTCATATTGACTTGCCGGCTACACTTCGTTAGTACCCTTCAGATCCCCACCATCTAGAAGAATGGTGTCTTCCAGGCGTTCGACATACCTTCTTGGTGCTTTGAGTCTTGCAACCCTCATATCGGCAGGCGCTATACCCACCACAAACCCTCTCAGAGGAATTTCTGGTCGTACGGCCACCATCACTGAAAGAGATGGTGATCCTTGGCCGTATGCTGTGCTCGGCGACTCATGGGGATCCGGTGTTGCCTGGAAAGATGACGTTCTTTATGACAACAACCAAGACTCTTGTCTTCGAAGCAAGGAGGCCCACGGCCCTCAGATGGCAGGGGATAACCAGTGGAGCGGCTTCCAGAAGTCAACTCTCAGAGATGCAGCATGCTCAGGAAGTGATCTTAGGGATATCGTCAAGGGTGGAAACCAGATTGGAAAAGTGGGCAATCCAAACGTCCTCGTTATGACTTCCGGTGCGAGTCAGGCTGGTTTCGGAAACATCGTTAAAGCCTGTATCTATCACCCAAATCCATCCCACAACTATGGTCCAGCATATAAGGACGACAACAATAGGATCGGCGACTGCGCTAAGGCTCTTGATGACGCTTTGAGTTATATCACAGATCCGAACAAGATGGAAAACGATCTTCGCCTAACGATTGACGACGTCTTCAACGACCCAGCGGTAAAAGACAACTCAAACTTTCTCCTCTATATAACTGGTTATGCTCAATTCTTCGGAACCGATCTCTCCGAAGTGTTCAACAATGAGAATTGGAACATTCCAGGGGTATCTCCGACGCCGTATCTCAGCAAAGAGTTGCGACAGACGTTCAATGACCGCGTCACTAAAGTGAATGATCTTTACAGAAAGGTCACGGAGGATCCAAAGTATTCGAAGCAAGTTCGCTACGTTGATCTCGACCCCCATTTCGACCGCGAGCGCTTTTGCGAGCCTTGGCACACAACCGAGGACCTAATCAATCCGGATCCCTCCCTTGAACTAGTCGCTTTCTGGAATCTCAACTACTTTCCCGGCCAAGGCGTCTCCGATGCCGTAGTAGCAAACGGCAGTATCTACCTGAGCCCACAGGAGGCTCAAGCCGTGTGGGGAAATGGGGAAGGCGTAACAGCTTGGAGCGGATCTGGAGGCAACACGGCAGCAGATGGCTGGCGACTGCGTGCGTTCCACCCGCGTCCCTCGGGCTACGCCAGGATCAAGGATGCCATTTTTGCGCAGATGACGGCCGATGGTCTTCCAGCAAAACAAGCTGCGTCGGGAGGGTTGACAGCCTCACAAGTAGCAGATCAGGCGTGCGCGTTGCCACTCCAGGCTGGCAACGTTGAGTGCGCAAATTTTTGTTCTCCAGGATCAACAGGAGTGTGTGTTGAAAGTCCGGGCCCTTCCTAGTAAGTGCACTTCGAGTGCGATTGGTCTACCCCAATCCGTAGCTGGGTACTAATAACCACTTCACAGTTCTTGCCAATGTCAATAGTTTCGCACCCTCGTCGAAATGGTGCTCTACAGCTTTGCCGAGACTGATCGTGATGTCCATGGAATAGGTGCGTGTCCGATTCTAGGATTGCTGGATTCAGTTAGTTATGATGAGGAGGGAAAGGCGTTGTTGAAACTGCACCCGCCATTGTAATGTTATATCAGAAAGGAATGACAGGTGTTTCTTTGCTGCCAGATAGTAAAGTACATGAGCAGCTGTGTACATTTTATGGCATTCATCCTTGTTACATACCACGACCGAGAGACAGAGATATGAAGTTGTTTGCTCGAAGCCTACTCGGCCCTTGACGGCTGCGTGTCAGCCATGTCAAGCATGATGACGCAAGAAGTTCGGTCGAGACAGCCTCATCGGCATCGGATCCACACAAGGATGAAACGCAAGGGAAATGAGGCAGAATAAGGCGTCATGACCTACATCATGTGGTCAGATAATAACGCCACGATAAAGTTTACCTCAGATGTTCAGCTACTGATGCGCCAGACGCAGTGGAGCTCCCCGAACTTGGACTTTGCCACAACCTAGCCCCTTGACACAACAATCACTCGGTGATGTCAGCTTCGTGATACCTGGTCGATGTATGATGAAATGAAGGATGAGAAAGGATTCGAAGACGCGCGTCGTTCAGCCGTGAGCAGACTTGATTGCTTACTCTACTGCAGGAGCAAAGGATGCAGGACTCCGTAAAATAGGTTGAAAGTGCGTCACAGTCTAGTGGTCTCCTGATTAGTGCTTCACTCGTGTCGCAATTGTGATGAACGGAACGCACCGAAGCTGAGGAGGGGATTCTCTTCTGCCCCCTTGACTTCCTCTCGGCCATTCGGGCAACGACTGGCTACAGCAACCTGTCTGACTTGTTTCGTTCACAAGACGTGCAGCTTCACACCCGTACCCGGAGGTCTTCATAGGAGCAAGAGAGTCAGCTGAGACAATCACACTACAAGTGCACAACCCAATAGACAGTCACCATCTCAGGCGGAACGTCTATCCGCACTTTGGGCATGTTCGAACTTTGGTTCCATTGTCGCCCCACATCCTCTTATCATGCGCAATGAAGCTTGCTTCTCTCTCATTCCATCATCCGTGGCTCAAATTCTACCCTATAGCCTGTCCTAAACATCGAGGAGCTTGATGCAGGGTTTGATATACGCCGCCAGTCAGTGGTGTCCAGCGGGGCGATGTTTCCGAGCCTGGCAAAACACACCATTCCAGATAGCGCAAGTGCCTAAAGCATGGTTCCTTCAGTCGGACACATTCGCGAATACACCGGTTCTTTTACAGCTGACTGCGCAGTCCAATCTGTAAGGTGGCAAGAGCCCTGTCTTGGGATTGTGACGCCCCCTGTGTCCCAGCTCAAGTGTACCTTGTATCTGCCTCTTTCTGATATCTCGGTGATATTGGGGGGGGTTTTGGTGGCAGAGGCCTGAGATATCAGTGACATCCCCAAGTCAGCCGCAATCAGCCGTGTCAGCCGGCCACCATTGATCTATGACTGCGTAGCACAGCTCCAGAACGGAGCTTCCCCTGAAGGTAGATCTTGTTTCATCTTAGTGGCGCGCAGAGGAACCTTGTCCGAGTCGGTGTCTGCCGACAGAGTTTTGCTGACGCTTTCGAAACGATGACGCCGTATGAAGGCCTGCTCGATCCGTTACTGTACAGCAACGGGATCGGTGACCATGCATACGTGGAGAGCCGGATCAGGGAGCGTAAGCTAGAAGACAGGCACTGTGAGAGTTGAGCAGGCGCATGGAGTAATGGTGCCATCGTTGGCAGGCACGTCGAGAAGCTGGTTTCATGATTGCGCATGCACGATTCGCCATGGCATAGCTATGTATGAGCTTTCTTTTGGGAAATGGCGAATCTGCATACGTAGACAGTGTTGTGAGTATGTGCAAGACCAGCCGGGCACCGCACCCATAATAGTCGGATCTTTCGCGCCAAGCTTGCCAAGCTGACAGAAATCTGCGCAATCATCCTGCACCGAGACCCGGGTGAAGGCCGCTTTACGGTCGAGTAGGACAGGTGATTGTCGCGCGAAGTGGGTGATCGTCGCGATAGGAATGCAAAGAATAGCTTTAGCCTAGCCGAGATTCATCCGAGAACACCAGCCCGTCAGCCTCGTTGCGCAATCCGCAATGAATTTCAGGCCGTCAAGACAGCCTCCATCAAGGGTGCTAAGCACTCTGAGAACGAGAGTATGTATCAATGAAACAAAGACACTGCTCTCTCCGCCAGAAATACGTGCAGAAGCAGTCCTAGCCCCCCACCATGTCCTTCGGCTTCTCTATCGGGGACGCCGTCGTCCTGACTCAATTGGCTTCTCGAGCAGTCCAGAACTCTCGAAAAGCTTGTGGTGCTCACGATGAGCTTACACACGAATTGACAAGTCTACAGTTAGTGCTGGGAAGACTGAAAGATGAAGCTGCAAAAACCGAGAGTCCCATAAATCGACCAGGCGACTCTTGTCAGGAAGAGCTAGAGTCTCTTGTTGTCGGCTCAGAGAAGATATTGAAGATACTAGAGAGTATCTTGCATAAATACAGTTCTTTGAGTCAGGAAGAACGGAGCGGTCAAAAGCTATGGCAGCGAATACGCTTTGGCAATGGCGAGATGCAGGATCTGGCCGAACTGAGAGCCAAGTTAACCTACTACACCTCAGCGCTCTCACTTTTCCTCAACATGATGTCCGTAGGATCGATAGGAAGAGTGGAGAAACACATGCACGAAGCGGGCGGAGATCTACGGGAGATACGGCTTGCTGTCAATGGCATTACTGCTCAACTACTGGCTAGCAAAGATCGTGAGGGCTCGGTACGCGAATTGCGGAGCATCTCTTCCCTTTGCGGGGGTTGTCTGAATCGACAATGGAGTTATCGTTCGCTTTAACGGATTCCCCTTGATCTTAGAGCCCTGCCTTGAAGGAGTAATGCTAACTTCGCACTTGACTCAGGTATTGACGACCTATGCAGACGACGATAGAGCGGTGTGGAAGGAGTTTCGAAGGGAGCTCGTGACGGACGGGTTTTCGAGCTCGACAATCCGTAAATATAAAGGACTTATCAAAGCCTATATCAAAGAATTGGCTGAAAGAGGACTACTAGATGAAGATGATCCCTATGAACAAGGGGACCCCCATGACAGACTTAACCAGGGTGCCGTCGCTATGTCCGAAAACGGGCAGAGTCCATCGATTGTGTCTTCCCCAGATGAAAGCACGGCTGATGCGGTATCGGAGAGCGGTCGGCAAGCAGTCGCAAATCAAGAGAAACCCGATCCCGAACGTGAAGGGCATAAGCGGAACGCTCGAGAAGCCGAGATTGCACGAATGCAAGCCGAAAGAGACGCCGAGTTTGTCCAGCGCGACGCAAACGAAGACCCGGGGGGCAGTCTGCATAAAGAAAATAGACATGTCCAGTCTGCCGAACCGATACGCGGACCTCAAGAGCAAGAGGAGCTCGATAGAGAAAAAGGACGCCAACGTCACGAGCAAGAGGATCCGGAGCGTTTGCAAGCAGCAGAACACCTGGAGAAACTATCTCTCGCCGACAATGCGTCATCAGAAACCACGACCTCCGTACAAATGATAGAGACTGACTCGGAATCTTCAACCTGTGAATTTGAAAACGGCCTAGGATACGATACAGCCTGGACCCGGCTCCGGCCCGATGATGATGCCGGCAACAGTGAACCTCCGCCATGGCTGCAAGACAGAGGCAATTATGATCTCGACTACGATGGACCCAGTCATCCTGCCTATGTCTTAGTCGCAGCGCCTTACGGTATCTGTGTCGCAGCGCCTTACTGTAAAGATGGACGTGCGTATACAAATGTGTCGCTGATCTGGTGGCATTTTTGGTTGAGAACTGAAACAATAGACAAGTCCTTATTGGCGCCTGATGTATCTCGCGTGCTGAGCACAGATGCTGAGATTGAACCTCTCATTCGGCGCAACATTGAGAGGCTTTACGCACTGGGGGATGCGTCGACGAATATCTTAGCTCATATAGTTTCTGGCGAAGTCGTAGTCGTGTCTGATGACTATTCTTTAGTGAGCTGCCATAGGTCGTTCCTTGAATATGTTATGAAGGGAGCCTGGGGAGAGGAAGCTTTTATGAAGATCATCCATCGAATCATCGACTGGATATTGGAGTACGAACTCGTAGAGGGCTTGACCACTTTTACCAGTGTTCGTCAATGGTTAGACCTTACGAGATTGGACACAGAAGCCACCTATGAGTGTCTCCCGCGCACCCCAAGCGGCATCTACTCGAGCTTCGAACCCTGGGATCCCATCGAGTCAGACTCACGTCCGGAATTAAGAGCCACTGTAGCTAATGCAGCTTCGATTGCCTGGCATTGCAAAGAGGTAGAGACTCACGTCCACGAGACACGTACGACGTGGTCTCATTTTCAAGCGTCATTAGCATCGGCGCCGGATAGCTTGCAACTGAAAACGTGGAGACGTTACTACTATATCAAGATAGCGCCCGTATGTCGCGAGTTTCTCAGCGGCTTGCTAGCGACCGATTCCAAAGTCTACGAGGACACGCTCGGAATGTTACAAGAATGGGTGGAAGAGCACTACAGTACCCAGACAAAAGTTTTCGCGTCACGCATTAAATTTCCCTTCCAAACCACCTACTTTCTTCAACTACCACACGATGATCCGCAGTCCATTAGGTCCAATTTCTTCAAATCGCGTTCACAAACAGGAATATACCCCCTATCAAAGAGGACTAATTCATGGGGCCATTAGTGGTGGTTTGACGCTATCAAAGGTTCAACGTCTTCATGGAATCTCAGAAAGCTTCGTTCGAGGCATTTGCAACGCCGTCGTTTGACAACACCACGATCAATCTAAACCTCGTTTAGGACGTCCTAAAAAGCTTTCATTACGTGATGAACGTCATGTCATCAAAATTGTGCGTTTAGATTCAAAGATTACCTACAAAAATCTTCTTACAAAGACGAGGGTCAACGTTTCCACTAAAACCATCTATCGCATACTAAAAGAGGAGGGTATTACCAATTGGCTATGCAAAAAAAGACCTCTATTGACGCCTAAGGTTGCGAGCAAACGTTACGCATGGGCGTTGGCTCACGAACATTGAACTTTTGACGATTGGACGAAGATTATATGGAGCGACGAATGTTTCGTCGAAAGAGGCATGGGCAAACGACGTCAATGGTGCTTTCGTACGCCTTCACAAAAGTGGAATAAAGCCATGATTCAACCATACAAAAAAGGACACGACTTTAGCATCATGGTGTGGGCTTGTTTTTGGGGTTTAGAACGCTTAAACCTCTATGCTTTAGAGCGTGACTTTGAGGCGAAGAAGCATGAATACTTCGCCAAGTCCTACCTCAACATACTCGACGATAACCTCCTTAGTGTCTATCAACCAGGTCTTATTTTCATGCAAGATAACGCCCCTATACACACAGCAAAAGCGATGACGTTGTGGTTTCGCGAACATGGTATAAACGTCATGGAATGGCCACCCTATAGTCCAGATATGAACCCAATTGAGCACCTTTGGTTCCTACTCAAAGAACACGTCTATAAAGTCAACCCCCATATAAACGACGTGGTTGGCGGTGAGGATAGGATCAAAGAGGCCTTATTTGATGCATTATATAAGGCGTGGGAGGCGTTAGATAAGGACTACTTGCATGATCTAGTGTGGAGTATGGAAAGGAGGGTTAAAGCACTTATTGCGTCCGAGGGATGGTATACCAAGTATTAGAACTAAGAAATTTTGGGATGATACTTGTCAATTGAGTGCAAATCACTATCTAAATTATGTAGCTTCCTAGTTCTTTGCGTGGTATACAATGGATGCAAATGGGAAGGTGTTTTTTAGGTGGGGGCGGGGTTCGCGGATACTTTTGTCCTAGTACTGTATGTGACGGACCTGGTCCACTTTGACCTGCAGGGACGTCCGGATCTGGAGAAAGTAAGACGAGAGGGCCTCCGCGAGGTGCACGGACTGATACAAGCCATGATGGAAAGAAAGCATACCTTGAAAACGTTTGCTCAACTGGATTCGATCGAGTGCCTTCTCTACAGTGAGCTCAAGCCAAAGTGCGTGCTATTTGTGAGTAATCCACCAAAGAAGGCGAACATAAGGGACGTCGAGTATAAGAAGCTGAGCGAGACCTTACTGTCTCGTGTGATACTAGAGCTCGATGCAGTGAAGACTATGGGAGATAGGGAGCTTATAGCAGCAAAGAGGAAACAATTGATATGGGAGACACAGGCGATGCTCAGCGAGCTGGATGCCGTTCGCAAGCGGTAGAACTTTAGGCCAAGACTAACGCAGCATCGAAACAACATGACAGAGCCGTGGAGCACAAGAAAGGTCCACGGGTCTGATCCTCTGATCAACGCGATAGGCAAATTGGAGGGCAACAGATTGTAGATTTCCTGGTGGTGCGCTTTCTTCTTCCTCATCCTTGCCAATCGTGGCAAAAATTGGTGCACCAGTAGATCGCTCACCCCTATTAACGGTTTGGCGCATTCACAATGGTCTCATCGACCATTGAAGGTTCATAGTGACTTCGGCAAGTCGCCAAAAGAATTTATGGTAGTCGGCGCACGCCTAATATGATCTTCGAGACGCTCTCAAAGATGAATGGTCGAAGTCGGAGGTCCCATTTTGCCACCAGATAGGTTATATGCATCACAGCTCGTTGGCAAACCTCATTACTCGCTTATCTCCCAGAGCCCTCTGGTCCTTTCAGCTTCGATCCACAGTCCTCCATAAAGGCACCTTAAGGTGGCAACAGCTACAGAGCGGATGTTTTCCAGACAATGAGAATCCGGAGACAGTAGAATCTCTACAAGCGGATAATTGGCAGTTTACGGACCAAGAAAGTCGCTGGCCGCCACAAGCCGATGAAGACCGTAGATTTCCGGATCGCGTTACAGATTTCTTTGGATGGACCGAAGATGAGGATGTTATACCATCGAAGCTGAGCCCATAGGTACGTAGACACTGCACTTCTCTACGTTAATCTGTCTGTCACATCTGTCACTATTGCGCCCGCTGCTGCCTGCGCATTCCCCATAAGAATACAGTGATCTACATCCGACGAAGGACCTACCTAATGATTTGTGACGATTAATTAGGTCAACGAGTACGTCCCGCCTATACCTCCAATTTCTCTCCTCGCAACAGGCTTCTTTACAACAAGGAATCCGTTCGGGACGCTGACCAGCCGATTCATTGGTCTGACGTTGCGTTTGCTTCATGGGAATACGTCATGGCCAAAGTTGACGGTAACATCAAAGATCTTTCGTATGTTGCTTGGATATTAATCGAGGACGACGTGGTTGTCTCCTTGTTGACTCGGGCTCTGGGAGGTCGGGACTTTGCAGTCTTCTACCCCAACGAGGAGGCTTTTATGGCTTTCCTGGGTACCCAGAATGGCGTGGGTCCCGTGTACTTGCGGAGGCAACATAAGCTGGCATTAGGCTTCAAAACCTTCTCCAGAGTCTGCGTGGGTTGGGACTGGGACGATGACGCGCAGATTCATGATTTGCGAGGTCCTCGAGGGAAGACGAGGTCATCATCTCATAACTCCAGGCAGGGTACCGAAAGTATGTAGCGCGGCAAATATCTCAAGAATATCTTGAGACTGTCGACTGATGCGGCCAACATCCTTCCATCAGAATATGCCGGACCTGCAGTGTTGGGGGCAGTTTTGCTAAGCTGTCCACGTTTGCATTGTTACGTGAGGGTTTGCAACGAACGACTGACTTCTTAGTGATTCTGGTGTTGTGAGGTTTCGCCACCCTTAGGCTGAGGCTTCGGCCACTCCTGGAACCACCGAATCACATCGGGGCTTATTAGGATTATTAGTATCTCAAAAGTCAATCGTGAATACTCCCAACGCTTGTGAGGATGACAGTCTTTCGATGGAGTCGGGCGGCATACTGCCTCTTATATGATTCATCGGCCGCTTTGGGGCCATTTGAGGTAGGCTGTGCCCGCGCGAGCAAGGGCACGCTTTTTCGGATGCTTCACATCTCAGAAGACGCCCTGATGTAGTCCGTGACGAAGGGTGAGTGCTCACCTCAAACGAGCTGTGCAGCACTCAGGTGTGGGTGCTGGTCACCCCGTTGTGCGCTAACGCGGCAGCCTCGGGCGAGCGTCGAGTGAGCTGAGTGCAGATTGCAATTCGATTGTCATGCCAAGTGTCCGTATTCGCAGTGCACGCACAACACACATATCATTATCAAGACTACGACTACCAAATCAGCTACGGAGATCCTACGTTCTCTCCTTCTGCACCAATAGACGACTACTCAAAAGCTTGTTCAGCATTCCGGCCCTAGACTGCCTATACAGAGATCGACTAGGAGCACCCTTGATAAAACCGGATTCCGGAAATGATTACCCATGTGGCTTGAGGTGAAGGCTTGCTCGTCATGGCGCAAGGCGGGTGAGGGTCGCCTGAGCCTGGGCGTCAACGGGACCATGAGTTTTTCAGGCGCGACTGACCGAATGGTTGAGGACTGCTTTCTGGGGGCAGAGAACTCATCAATATTGGGGTCAGGCCTGCTAGGAAGCGCTATTACTCAGAAGCAGAGCGAGGGTGATCGCCGAGGAACGGAAGCAAGAAGACGGTATAGAAGGCGTGGGAGACAGATGCCTGGAGAGAGAGGGTAAGGATTGCAGTCGAGCTGAGGGAAAGAATGAGTTTTAAAATGGTAGGCTCTGTAGGTGAGAGTGTATTATGGGTTTCGGCAAGTGCCTTTCTAAAACTTGCATTTTCTGAGACGACTTTAGTGTGGTACATATTGGAGGAGAACAAAGATGATGCTATACTGCAGTCGTGATCCCCTACCATCCCCCCATCGTTATGGGGCATACGCGCTTAGTACACGCCTCTCTCACGCTCAGCTCCTCCTACGGTCGTACAAGCTTCCGCGCGAAGAATATAGTGGGGGCGATAAGCGCCGGGTATATAGATTGAGGAGTGTAACATCAAGAAGAGAAGACCAACGCCAGAGCCAAAGGTTATGATGAGGGTAGAGTTGATGGGAGCAGACAAAATTGATGCAGGCGAGATTTTGCGGATGCGAAACAGAAACCGAGACTTATTGACGAAGAACCATATCCACTTTCCAAAGCATAAGTGGGTTTGAATATGTAAATAGACAGTCGCTGATGTTTGCCGACATGTATGTCACAAGGTTCTGGGGTAGGCTAGCCTTTCGATATATTGTGAGCGCGTCACATTGGAGATGAAACCGCATACCGGAACGTAGATGTTGAAGCAAATGCAAGAGCTTGTGAAGTATTCGTGAACCCGGATGACACATTGAACAAACGGAGCTGTACTAGGTTTGAGGATTAGGTCGAAAGGCCAGTCGCATCCGGACGACCAGTCGCATCCCTTTTGGATAATGCTGGGTAGATACCCTTGGTGGGAGCTATTGTACTGCAAGTATGGATTGTCGAAGCCCCCGTCAAGTACCTGGTCTCTTCCAATTGACCCAAATTCAGAGGTCGTGTAGTGTTTAAGGGCGCCGTCTGAATGTAGAATAACACCGCGATAAGGACAAGACGGCTGGCCTAGAGTCAGATTGAGATCCGATCGACACTGGAGAACTCGTGTTTGAGGTCCTCAGACTAATTCTGTGCGCATCAGACTTCTAGGGCGATGGCAAGGAAGGTTTCGCTGTTTGGAGTGCCCCTACTCTTAGCGTAGGCTGGGCATGCAGCTGACGTCTGCTGTGTCTGGTGTAATTGATTAAGGTTTGGCACACTCTGGCCTTCTTCAGTGAAATAAGGGCTCGTATATAGGATCGCTTTCCAGGGACCGTTTTAGCCTTCGCTGCCTGTCGGAGGCCGATACAACAGTATCACAGACCTCCTAAAACATTGTTCAGCAGCCTCGTCACTGGATATTGAAGGAGGGACGTACCTTCCGTCTTCGTTTGAAATCCTCATAGAATCCAAGCCATATCCTCTGCTGACGGCAGTCGTCACCACTAATCTCGTCGTTTTGTATGCATTTAGGCTTCGTCGATTCCAGTAAGTTAGAACTGGCCGGGAGCCATGGCTAGCAGCACATCAGCGGCGTTTGGCATATAAAGGTAGAGCTCATCTACCTTTGGTAAAGGCCAGTCGGAGAAATGTAAGAACTTTGCTTCTTTCAACGCTACCTCCGGATCAAACGGTTCCTCTTCGCTGCCCATGTAATTCTTGTGACTCCCAATTGTACGAAATTCACCCGTCAGCAGGTCGTACGGGCGGTGTGGTAAGATCATAGCACTATCTCGGTACAGATTGTTGACAATCTCCATATCATAGTCGCTGGAACCCGCCGTGTCTATAGCTTTCGCTACGCGATCATACTCGAACTTGGATGGCTGAATTAGCAGAATTTGTGAGCTCATCACACGATCGTCGAAGTTCAGCCAGTATGCTCGGGGTAGAGCCAAGGGAACGGGTGGGAGGAGAAAGAGTTCGTCCATCGTCTACTCAGCGAATTAGATGTATGATAGCAGTATTCCAAGGTCATAAACGCACCTGAAGTACTGTTGAGTCGGAATCGAGGTTCAGGACTCTGTCGTACTGCGTTTGATTGAAAGCGAGCAACTTCGTGTAGCTCTCGGTCCATGTCGCTTTGTCCTCTATCAGCCGATAATCATTATCCTGCCACCCCGAACAGCATTTCAAGCTTACGATCGTTGCTATTCCTGCGGACCACCCCGATAGGCTGGAGCTTGACATTGTACTCGTCTCGCGCTTTTCTCAGCAACAGACTCTCCTTGGATTCATCGCCCACGCCTGCACCGCTTACTACGAACTCCGATGGGTACATGAGCAGTCTTTCTGGCTTACTACCGAGCCGGTGCAGGATCTCGAAGAGCATTACCGAATTACATAGGTAGGGTGCATTCGTTGCGTATTGCGTGTAAGCGAAGCGTGACCAGTCCACAGTGCCCGTAACATCTTGGGGGTTTGATCCAAAGGGCCACCCTCGCGAGACGCCAGCGAGATCGAGCCCGGTATGAGGGGTGGTAAAATAGACCGTGGCTGGAAGGAGCAAGATCAACAGCGTCGCTGCCGCAAGGATACCAAGCCGTTTCGAACTGAGAAGGCGGAAAGTGTGTAGTTGAAGTCTGGTAGGGTTTGCGTCTGGAGATTGCCCCAGCTGTGTATACTTGAACGAGCTCAGATAGCGTGAAAGAACACCAAGCATGACGCCGGTACAAAATATGACGATGAAAAGAATACGAGACTGAAAGCGCAAGCAGTAATTGACATGGTCGAAGGAGTGATGAGAAGTCGGAGCCTGGAGGCTGAAAAATCGAGCTGGCTTCTGCAGGATCCTGCCATTTCCCGAGGTCGCGTAAAGCAGGAGTAACTACTGATGCGATCGACAGCCATACTACGGAGATGCAGGGCCTTGCCTGGTTCGGGTGCCTCGCCCACCAAGCGTAAGCCAGGCCTCTCATTATTGGGACTGGATTGCAGACAGCCGATGACTAAAACGCTTGCTAAATTAGGGGTGGTTCGGAATAGGCACCCACCCACGTTAAATTGGAATTAGTGGATAGAAGCGTGTGCGGCCCCGGTGTCAGGTGAGAGCATGTGGTTCGGAGTGAACGAAACCATGGTAGGCACCCACAGCGGATGGAAGGTGCCCGCTAGCATCGACTTAAGCTTGGCATCAGCGGTAACGTTCAATTGGTCAGAGCCTCGCTACGCTGCCTTGTTTAGGAAAGACTTGCCGCCAAGAAATAATACTATCAACGGACGCTACGCTTTCCACCCGCTGTGGGTGCCTACTGTACGAAGAACCTTTAGCGCATCATGCATCAGGCATGGAACGAATGGGGCCGAGAGGAATAGCGCCAAGGTTTCGTTGCTTTTGTCACCGTACTTCTACTTCTACGAATTGCCTCTGAGCCGCAATCGCGATGGACTTTCTAGGGGTTTATGCTGGTGGCCGATTCGCCGCTCGGACCATAATCTTCGTATCGTGTTATTAATGTTGTGTTCTCGAGTACCGACGTACTTCTACTTTGATCGAAGAACGTTTCGAATCTGGTGCCGTAGGTCACTCTTGGTCAGTCAGTCCATAACCATCTCGTCAAAACGTTGTTTCGTTCCAGGCGTTCGCTGCACCAGCTCCTGCCAGCGCATGCGATGAGATTTCGCAAAATGTCCCGCTATCTAGATTGGGTATGGATTACGCCTGACTGCGGGCGCCTGCTAGGACGCCACCAGCGGCGCAAAGGGTTCTACTCGCACTGAGATTGATCGATTGGAGCACAAGTCCCTCAATTTCCCGTTGTGCATCCTCTGCTACAATGCTGTGCCTCTTCAGCTCTGTTCGTCGATCGAGTTCCAGGCTCCTCCTGCCGCTCGTACCTCCAGCAGTACCTCGATTGCACAGCAGCAGTGTTCGACCAAATCAACCGTTAGGTCATCGCTGTTTGACAGTGCCGGAAAGTAGATGGAGATCCAAAGTCTCTGTAACCACTTGTGAGTCTGCGGTCTGTAACGTCCACACGTGGTTGCAGCCGCCCTGTCAATCCTTTGAGGGTGCAGACAGTTATTCCTGGAGGATTCCGAGCATCGTGTGATTGCGTGGCTGCATTGACTAGCTCGTATGTGCCTCGCTTGGCTGTTTCGATCCTGTTTCCGTTCAGATTAGAGAATCACCTTCTATGCAGCTGAAGCTCCCCGGGCGTTTAACACGGTTGGGTGATGAAGCATCGGATTATATCTTATTGTCGCTCACTCTTGAATGGCTTGACTTAGAATTTCAGCGTTCTTGGTACCTTCGACCTCGTCTTGCTTCCGGAGAGGGGGCAATCTCGTCGGTCCGGCTCGCAGTCATGCTATCTCACGTCATCCGTTACTTATTTGCGCTCTTTTGTATGGTTGCATGCTCACGTGCGATCGACGTCGGCCCTGTACAATTACTCCCATCTTCAAATTTCTACGGACCAGATGGTCCTTGGCAGGCGATCAACGTTTCTCTAGGAGATCCACCGCAAAGCGTTCAGCTATTACCCGGTGGGATCTATCAATCCCTCATACTCTCCAATGGAGTATGCAGCGGAAGTTCCCTACCTCAACCCTGTGGAGTTGGCGGCCTTTACAATATCCGGAACTCGAACACCGCGGACAACACCTCGATACAAATGGTACCGAATATCCAGAGCATCGATGGTGGTGCGACTCAGAGCGTCGTCACTGCCATATCAATAACGGAACAGCTCCAGATACCGCGAATTGGTAATAGTCCTTGGAACGTTCCCAACCTCAGCATTGCCCTGGTAGAAAATATCTCCATTTCATTCCCAAGTGGGTCTGGCGGCTATCCAGCGGAATTAGGGAGTCTGGCGCTGGGGTCCGCAATAAATCAGAGCTTCACACTGGGGAGTGGCAGCCCTGATATTAATGCGAGTCTCATCCCAGGCTGGTTCTTCGCGCAAGAGAAAGTCATTGCAGCTAATACATACGGACTCCATATTGGTTCGGCAGCTTTGGGTATTCCACTCTCGTTGTGGCTCGGGGGCTATGACCGCTCCAGGGTATTAGGTCCTGTGTCATCTCAGGCATACTCAACTCAGGATGGTTCACTCGTCATAGACCTTCTTGACATTGAAATTGGCGTCGATAACGGCGCCTCTCCCTTCAACTTCTCAGAAAGGCGGAATATCCTGAACCAAGGCAACTCTTCGATCGGCGAATCCATCACGGTTAGTATGAACTCATTGGCCCCATACCTCCACCTTCCCAAGTCGGTCTGTGACGCTATCGCTTCTTATTTGCCAGTAAGCTACCAGAGCAAATACGGACTCTACCTCTGGAACACCAACGACCCCCACTTCAAGCCGATAATTACCTCTCCGTCATATTTAAGTTTCATCTTCCGCGCTACCAACCTACAGCAGCCGAATATAACGATCAAAGTACCGTTTCAGCTTCTGAATCTGACGCTCCAAGCCCCTATTACCAATAAACCCACACAGTACTTCCCTTGCCGGCCTCCTAGTGGCGGGGGTGAATATACTCTTGGACGAGCGTTTCTGCAGGCTGCTTTCCTAGGGGTGATTTGGGATCCACAAGCGGGGTTGTGGTTCTTGGCTCAAGCGCCAGGACCCAATACTGCACAAACATCACAGCAAGTGCCACTAACGACCACGGTCAGCGGTTCCTCGAACAGCTGGTCCGATAGCTGGACAGGTCACTGGACCCCGATCAAAGAGACAACGTCAACAGTTAACGCAACAAACAGCACCGTTCCAGAAGGGCCGACAACAACAACCGCTCCACCTGCAGCAAATTCTAGCAGTCCGGGGGGTCTCTCGACAGGTGCAAAAGCTGGGATCGGCGTTGGCTGCGCAGCTGCGGTGGCTACCATTATCGCAGTTGCGCTGTTTGTATATCGCTCACGTTCGCATGCCCGCCTTGCTTCGGCTGCGTCCTCGCATGAGACACCAAATGCCATGGGCCCAGACGGTCACAACAACATACCCTTGAAAGGATACTACGCACCTCCTCCTCCGCCTCCCGAGAAACCACTCCTGGTAGAAGCGCCCGGCCCGGAACCAGCGGAACTGGTCGTCCAAGAGCCACTCCATGAAATAGGTTGACTAATGTCTATGAGTTCGCTGCTCGGTTTCACGATTTCTCCTGCTGTCAAATTCTACGATGTTCCCGTGTCAGTGTTGACTCATCGTTGCCGCCCTCATCGCTAGTTCATCGTATACTCTTCACATCTGGGTCGCAAGTGGGTTCAAGAGGCAAGGGCTAGGAGATGGGATTGGAGTCTTATTGTCGAATGTGCAAGGCAATGGAGGCGACAGTGTTGATACACGGCAGCGGAAAATGTGCCGAAAAGGCATACACTGCACTGCGGTGCGGCTCTGGCGCTAACTCCGGTGCTTGTTATGTAGTTTGGATAGAAGCGAGAGGAGAAGAAAATCTTTTGTTGATAGCAAAGCTCGACGATGGACATTAATGTGGAAATGTAAGTTGACAATCTGTGCCAGACACTAGCTGACTGCGCCAAAATACTACATGATATTTGGGATCTTTTGGATTCATATTTCAAAAATTAACCCCGTGTGCTCTTGAAATTAACGGCTGTATGTTCGCGATCTTGAATCGATCTCAGCGGCGCGAAGATAGTCTCGCATGAGGTCAATTGAAAGGGTGCGCACAACCTACGCCTGCCTTTTTGATCAGTAATCCCTTGGCTCTAGAAAAAGTTTTCCCGAGTCGACTGACTCTGAGATTCAAAATCAAAAACGTGGAGCAACTAAACTTTGCGCGCCAAGATATAGACTAGCTCGAATGAGATTTCGTAACTCTGTCGAACATTCGAATCTCAAGAAAGCTACCGAAGTGTGTTCTATCGCGACAATAGGACTGCCGGAAATACGAAACAAGACTACCTCGATGAAACCTGAAATGGTCTTCTGTCTGTCGGCTTGCATATGCGGCCATTGACCGCGATCCAATGGTTAGCCCACAGCCTTCGAGTACTGCATCTTCCGTCTTCGCACTGCCTTGTTCCAATTGACAGCAATTTCCTTCTGCGCTGTGTCTGCCCAAATTCTGAAATCACTCATATGTATCCTCCTGCAATCGCGAGAATATGTCTGGATTGGCAGAGGGCATTGCAGGCCTTACATTGAGTGCGATCAGTGTAGCAGCTTTATTCACAACATGTATCGATTGCTTTAACCTTTTTGCAGCAGCAACAGACTTTGAACGCGATTACGAACTGCTATGGACCGCTCTTGCAATCCAGAAGTTGCGACTGCTCCTGTGGGGAGAGTCTGTCGGTCTCGCGTCACATCACAGTATAACTCTCAAGGAACTTTCTTCAGAGCTTACATCGCTAATGTCTTCCAGCGCAATCAAGCCATCACCATCCGGGCCTAGATGACCCTCTAGTTAATTCTGTTCTCGTAAAAACCCTTCAATCCATACAACAGCTCCTTACTGAGACACGGGACCTTAACAATCGCTACGATCGTCAGCGCTCAGCGCCGTTCCCACAACAACGCTCACGGGGCCTCAATATCTTCAGGAGCAGTTTCGAGGAGTTCGACGTCGACGTGCATCGAGGGCAAAAGCAGACGTCGTTGAAGAATGCTACGAGGTGGGCGATTCATGACGCGGAGAAATTCAGAGTTACAATCGAACGGCTAAGGAGCTTCATCGATGGATTGCACGATATAATGAGATTTTTGGAAGTGCTTTTAGATCAACAAGCTCGGTTGAAGGAGGAGATCGAATCTGTGTCCGATAGAGAGAGTCTTCAACTCATCCGCGATGCTGCTGACCAGGAAGATGTAGCCAATGTGGCAAGGCAGAAATTACTGCAATCCTATACGGCTTCTACTGTCGAATTTTCTTGACCCGCCGATTCAGCTACTCCTTTAACGCACAATGTACGAGGCATAAAGTACCCTCATTGGATGCGCTGGCCGAGAAGAGATCTAGCGCCGGTAAGGTTTCGATGTTGGCATTGAGGGAATTAACGTCCAGCGACACGTTAGAATTCCCATACGCGGACGCGCTAATTTTTGGATCAGGAGCGCATAGGTCCAAGGAACGAATTCTAACCTCCACTCCAGATAATTTTCCGAAACTTTTCCCCTCGAGCGAAACACTTTTCTTGCAGCACGATAACGAAATCGTTGATGGGAATTTGGCGCTTTGTGTTGCCACTGCCACAGATCGAGGCTGCGGTCCACGTGTGCAGCTGTTCTATCTGAAAATGAAGGATATCAAAAGGCGGGAATTCTCTCTTCGTCGGCACAACCGAGCGTCGGGGCAGGAGGTGTGTTTCACATCCCGGGTATATCGGACCAAAGTTAGGAGACGAACCCGAGTTCGTCGATCTATTAGCAGTTCCATGAGTAGCCTTCAAAGCATGTCAAGTAGCCGAAGAAGTTCAATATCTTCGCGAGCATCCGCTACGGGGTTGTCACAGCCCGGCGCAGACGTCACGACCTATTGGCAAGGCCAGCAAAATGAATACCAAATAACAAGCGGAGAAGAAGACTATCAAGGCTCGGCCTCTTTACATATGTGCACATGTTGTCCGAGAAAGCCGAAGCATTTTGGTACACTGGAAGGACTGCTGTAAGACAGCCTATATCTTATCTCTCAACCTATTTCTGATCCCCATATTGTAGAGCCCACGAGTCCGAAAAACAGTATCACTGCCAATTCCAATTCTGCAACACCAAATTCAGGAGCAAAGACGAAGTCGAGCGTCATCAAAATTCTCTTCACCTCCGTCGTCAATCCTGGTCCTGCGCTATACTGGCCAACGACTACAAGTGCGCCTTTCACTCCGGCACCTCCACCTCGCACAAGTCCCTAAATCCAGATTTCCAGCTCGCAGTCGCCGCAGATCACAAATCTGCAGTAGACATCTGCGGCTACTGTGGAACTGAATTCACAGATGTTTCCAATTCCAATTGGGAAGATCGTATCACTCACTTGAATATCCACAAATTCGGAGAATGCAATCTCAACAAGAAGTTCTTCCGAGCAGACCATTTTAGGCAGCATTTGAAACACAGCCACGGTGCGACGAATGGAGTGTGGACGAACCAGTTAGCGTTCGCATGCATGAAAACTGAGGCTCCAATGCTCGATCACGATGGTATGGGTCAGCAGCATCATGGGGGACAGGGTATGCCTTCTAGTCGAAGAGACTCTTCACCAGAGCTCGTGATGGAACAGCAGCAGGGGAAATCAGGCGTATCCTCCAGGCGAAGGAATTCTTCACCAGAGCCCACAAACAAAATCAGCCTCGCGTTCTCAAACTATGCGCTTGTAGAGATCTCTCGCACTGGGATCGGAAAGAACAGAAAGTATGAATTTGAGTATTGGGGACCAACTACATATGGTACAAGAAGCGAGGAGATCCCCAATCGGGGACAGCAGCTTCATACTCACTCTGCAAGTCTTCTTCTAGAAATATAATTCTTCCTCACATCAAGGTTCAGGAGACTGACGAATTCGAAATTCGAGCTGGACATTCAGCTGGAGGTTGGATACCTAGGGCTCTGATGCGTATCACTGACGAGGAGGTCATCAACCCCAAAACCGGGACGAACGATTTGCCTGAGTGAGTAATCATGATCCTTACCCTTTCGCAGAGTAAACGTCTAAATTGTAAAAGCCTCTTCGTCGCAACCGGCGTCGTTGCGTTCGTCAATGATTGTATCAAAGAGCGCTGGAACGAGAAAAAGGTGAAGGGCCTTCCCCTGATGTCGTGTCTTGCTGGCCGCGAATGCTAGATCGATGCAATCTCAACTTTCTTCCAAGCACAAACCCGGAGATGCCTTTCAGCGCGAAAGCAAGACTCCGACGCACTTGTTGTTGAGAAACATGCTAGTTCTAAAACTCCTTATGTAGGCATACTACTAGAGACGTGTCGTTACCATCCGACATCGAAGGGCGCGTCCACGTTCTCGCGGCGTCAAATTCGCTCTGCTGTCGTGAGACACATCAAGAGGAGCGCAGTCCCATGAGAGAAGCGAACAACAAGTTATGAAAGCGTTGATGCCGAAAGAGCATAATAAGTATCCTCTGGCACGGCCGACTGACAGAAATGAGACGATGAAGAAAAAGCCTCCAAATCGAGCAGGAGTCCAATTGCATGTGTCACCAGCTGGTCTCTTGCAAAAAGATTGTTCAAACCGGTCGTGCTCGCAAGGAGGTTGCGTTGGCGAGCAAAGGATGGAGCTGCTTCCACCTGCCAAGGTGATGTCTTTTCCACATGCATCTGCCGAGATTCTTTTAGCAACGCACTCCGCAACGTAGGTCTCAGCGTATCCTACAACAAATAATGGAATTGGATTATATCTTGAAGTAGGCACTACCGCATTCCAGTCTACTTGGCAGCTATAGCCGTTTTCGACTTACATGCGCGTGACTGCCCGTATTACATAGTGCCAAAAGTTTGACAGCCTTGCTTTTATGCCATCAACAAGATCGTGTCTTTGATAAACCTTCCTTCAATGTTTATGATAAGACTCTGACTGAGAAAAAGATTTGACAATTCAATGGAAAAGTAGTAGTAGTAGTAGTTTCATTTTTAGTATAGTGCTGCGTCCCACCCCGGAGGGCATGCACAGCACTTTCTAGCCTAGTATACACGCTCGTACTCATAGCCTCTCCCACTAGCTACGCAATTGCCTCGTTAACGACGACCAAATATCATAGCATTCGCCAGTTGTTTTTTGAGGACCTTAATACGACTCCCTTATTCGTACGTGTCCAAATACAACTGCGGGATGGAAAACCACGTGAGAAAAACCTTAGGGTCTTGTTGATATAATCGTTTCAGCACTCGAACCGCTATTCTCAAGTCCAATTATAACGCTACATCACAAGTTGAACTCGTCCAGTGAGAACTCACGATGACGCTGGACCGTAGGCAGCTATAGATGCTTCATCACGTATAAAACGCGTGGCAAGCCATAAAGTCCACAACGCTGGTAGTCGTACACAGCCTCGTATAGGAACACTTTGAGTCCTAATCCAACTCTTAGAACGATAGGCAGCCACGTAAAGTAAAACCCAAGACGTAGAGTGTATTATCGCGTAGATTTGTGGACCGCTCCTGACTTTCGTCGCACTGGCATTGGTTTGTCCCTAGCAGGATTCGAACCTACGCGTATACCTCGTCTCGCACTACTGTGTCGGTCAGACACGGCGATACCTGAAGCATACGCACCAGGAGTGCTTGCCAAACACTCCTCAGGGCAATTCAATGCATGAAGCGTGAGCTGGGTCGTCAAAGGTGCTGGTCACCCCTAGGTTGGCGCCAAGAGTTCTTGGCGAAGACGAACCTCCCGCTCCCTCATCATCAATTGTGCTTCGACTGTACGTTTTTGCCAACTCATTCCTTATGCTAATCATCAGCATGGCTATCGAAGATCAAGAAAGCCCCGAGAAACTTGTGGAACGCCTAACGAACGGCTTCGGCGCCTTGCTCGAGCAAGTTCAAGAGCTTGCAAGCAAAAATCAGGACCTAGAAAAGCGCCTTGCGCGTGCACGAGAAGAGGTATTGCCCCTCCTTCACTCTTCTGAGACAAGTTGCAAAGATGAGAATCTATAGCTCTAGATCGGAGCTACACATGTAGCCATGATCGAGACATCAAAAATCAAGAACCTGAGCATTTCCTTTCACGACGACTGCGGCCTCGATGTTGTTCTGATCGAAGCTAAAGTGGTCTTGTGGATAGGTCTACCATATATTCCGGGATGAAGGGCCATTGGCTGCCTTGGAGGAGAGCACGGGTCTGAATCCCAAGAAAAAGGGTTTCTATGGTGGCATTACCGATGGACGGGTCTCTCCACCGAGCTCGCGGGCAGGTATCAAGAATAGCGATGATATGGATGATGAAGATCAGGCATCTGCCAGGGCGATAGCCCGCGGAGTGCAAGCATGGAAAACTCTTAGCCATCGCAAGATTCCCAGAACGCAGGAGCCTACCAGATACTCGACAGACAGGCGATGGGTACCTCCTCCAGACAGCGAGGCCAAGCATGAGCTGGAAGAGAAGGATACGGGTACACACCCAACAGTATCCACAAACCCGAGCAAAGCTCTTAAAGAAACCCACGGCTGTCCCTTTTCTTCTTCATCGAACACACTCCCCTCCAACCTCCCCAGCATACAGCTCCCCGACCCCGCACCTCAACGCCCAGACTCCCTCCCCACACCTCCCTCATTGCACGAAGACCCGACCATGCCCCTTCCCACAATACCTGCACCCTCCTCATCTCCACCCCCCTCCGCCACCGGCTCCGCCACCAAATGCCCCATTCGCTTCCTCGACCACAACTCTCCCGAAGAAGTCGCCGAGTACTTCGAGAACCACAAACACGAGATTCCGCGCAGTCACGAAGTCTGTGTCAAGCGGTACCAGAGCAATGCCGAGAGCATCCGGCAGCTCGACGCCAAGTACGGGAATCTGGTGAGTATGATTCAGGGACTGGGAATGAAGCATCAGTCTTTGCTGCCTGCGACGGAAGAGCCGGAGCCTGAGCAGGACGGGCAGGCATCGCAAAAGAAGATTGAGAGATGGGCAAGTGACGTTAGGGAGGTGCCGGCGAGCCAGGCCGTTGCGGGCATGGGCGCGGCCGCGGAAGGGGACGCGAGGGCTGACATTGTGGAGAAGGAGGAGGAAGATGAGAGGGAGGGGCGTTTTGAGAGGCCGTTGAAGGAGATACGAGTCGGGGAGTCGCCGTCTAGACCGTGGGGCATCTCAATGCCGTTAGCGGCGGATAAGCATCCCAACTCTTTGCACGAATCAGTGGGAGACAAAGATTTCGATGCTGGTCAACAGCGCGATGAGAGTAAGGAGACGAGTTCTATGGCCCCGCTGCCGGATATTCAGCCAATCAAAGCGAGTGAAACCGGGCAGAAAGATGGCAAAAGCATGGTCTTCACGGGACCCGTATTTATCGGCTACTCGGGCGAGCAAGCGGCGGCGCTATTACAAATGCTCAACAAGGGGACGAAGAGTCCAGAGAGTTGAACGAAAGCGTTGTACCGGCCGGGCTTTGCGTGTATATATGTTGCGATGGTGCTAGACGCTCATGACACGAGTATCGGTATGAACGAACCGACTGAACCACTATTGCTCTTAAGCACAGAAACAAGCTATTGTATCTTCAAAGCATTGTCAATACCCAGTTTCCTCGATCTATTTTGATTCCTCTGTTCCAGAATCTTGTTCATATCACCACGTAGCGGCTAATGATAAGTCTGCGTTTTCGTCAGAAGATGGAGGGATTTCAAAAGACATGCATGTGTCTCAAAGGCTATCCAAACCGGTAGATCGTAGCCATACTCGCCATTTTCCGCCCTACTACATCGAGTAGAAAAACCGGCGAAGAGCATAGAATCGCACATGCACAAGCTCGAGAAAAAGAAAAGCCCATATTAGAACGGACCAGAACCCAAAAGTCCCCTGCAACAGAAACACTAGACCCAAAAGAACATCAAGAGCTCCACACTACTCCCACTTCTCACCAAGAATTCCACACCCCACCCATAGCAGCAAACCCCATCCAAAACAACGCCCCCCCCCCTTGCTTTATCCAAATCCCAAAACCCTGGATTATTCTGGCATACTTGTACCGCAGCATAGCCCCATCCTGCTCCACCAACACAAAATCTACAATCTCCCAAAAACGGAAAAACCCTTCCTCTGAAGCGCACAGCGACGACAGTGTTCGCCGGAAATCTCAGCAAACAAGTAGATGGATTAGATGTGGGGCGTGGGAAGTGATGCAGCTTGAGGCGGGCGAGGGCCGAGGGTTTATAGTGGGGTTTTCTAAGGGTGGATGGGGGAGAGAGAGGGGTTAGATAAGGGAGGGGCTGGGGTGGGGATGTTTGATTGATGGGGTGGGAACGTGGCAAGAGCGTGATAGGAATATGGGCGCCGGGTGTTTGGGAGGTTCTAAAGAGGCCCCACGCTTCCTGTGAGGATGCGTGCTCCGAGCCCAAAGGCAGTGATAGGCAGACTGAAAGTAGTCTGCATACTTGCTCAGCGAAGGAAGCCACGGCCATGCTTTATATAAAGACACTCTGGCTCCAAATTTGGAACAGAATCTTGCAGGCCTGATAGTAGCGGACTCGAGCCCGCTCATAACAGACTCTCTTCCCTCTGAACTAATCGTGCACCGTCGATTAACTTTCCGACGTCTAGAGCCTCGGAGCCGTGTCTCATCCAATAGGAGTATAGCTCCAGCAATCCCTCTGGCCCGAGTCGAAAACGGACATCGGTGGAGAACTTTCTTGCCGCGGCGTTTCGAAGAGAACTATCAAGCTCTGCGACCTCGATCTCAATCATCGTGTACAGCCTTATAACAGCCATGGTCTCCACGATCCAGCCATCCAGAGCCTCAAGAGCATCATTATACCCATAAAGCTCCGGCGGGTCAGATCGCAGTAAGCCAATACCTCGAGCGGCCCGTCTCGGCAAACCCCAGGATTTAATCTTGTCGGTTCGAGCTCTCGATGTTTCCTCCTTGAGATGCAGCAAGATTTTCAAATAGGCGACAACCTTTTGACGCGATGCCCGCACTTCCTTAGACATTTGTTCGCCGGGAGACACAAAATAATCATATCTCTTTTGCCATTGGGCCATGAGATCTGGCATTACTTCGCTGAACTTGTTCTGCTGTTCAAGCATGCTGTATGAGGATGCCTCCAGGGTTTGCGCTTGTTCAATGTCGACTGAATGAAGAACCGCCGCTGAGAAAATCTTAACGTGGCGACGGTAAAAAGATCGATAGCTGGACGTGTCTTCAAGTTCTGAGCAGATCTTGTCTTGCATCGGCTGAAGATTGTTTTTGGCGTCTTCTGAGATGGGTAGAGCATCGCGAATTTGTTCAATACCCACGCTGTAGTAGTAACAATGGGACTCGCGAAGCGCAATAAGCCATGGAATGTTGTCCATCTCATCGGAAGCGATGGCTGTCTGCCAAAGGGGATCCACTGTAGGGCCTTTTTGAGACACGTGATGAGAGCAAGTATTGGAAAACAGATAGACGACAAACCATGGCGATATACTGCAGCCGTAGGAACAGATGGGACTAAGCCAGGACCAGTAGCAAGTATCCTTTGTCCAGTGATCTATTGCGTTAACGGGGATGTCCCAAGCCCACACAACGAGCCAGATCAGCGGAGAAAAGAACACCACGAGGGCCAAAATGATGATAATAGCAACAACAATTGATGTCAGAGAGGAGATCCGATGCAACAATTGTGGAAGATTCGAGACAACGGAACCCGTACAAATAATTCGTTGTGTATCGCCTCATATATTGATAGCAGCAATGCTTTCAAGATTGACCAAGAAGTCATTGCGTTCGATAGTTGATCTAAGATTCCCTCTAGGCGCGGAAATCGAGATTCAAAGTTTGGAGACGAAGTTGGCTCCTCCTTCGGCTTGAAGCGCAAGATCGAAGGTGGTCGCGATCTTGAATCAGGACTTTTTGACGAACGTGTGATTTTGCTGCAGCTTCCGGTGTTCTCGTTATTGGGCATGGTAGCATGAGGGTCGATTTGCCGCATTCCGAAAGCACGCAAATCCGCAACAAGCTGTGCTGCGGCTGGATTGAGCGAGTCGTCCATGGCCGCAGATCCGGTGGTTGCGATCGGCGCGTAAAATTCAGCGTCTTCAGTATCGGAATCTTGCACTTGCTCAGGATCAGAAATTTCGTCACTGGGTTCAGGCTTGGAATCTGGCGACGTGGATTCCGCGCCTGACAAGTTTGGGGCTCGGCTCCGGGCATGATAATCGGCGAGACGCGGATTGGAAGATAAGATTGATTCTCGCTGCTAACAGACAAAATAGCGAGTGGTGTATTTGCCATTGGAAGCACCGACCTCGCCTCGACGACTTGTGTTGACGTTATTATTCGTGTCTTCTAAAATCTTAGCAGGACTAGGGCGAGCGTTTCCCCTGCCGCAGGTTCGTTTGAAGGGTTTGAATCTTTTGACTGCAATCGGTCAATCCATCGAATCTACCTTGAGGTTCCGACAGACTGCTATTCACTTACTGATGAAGTAACAAGCTGGTGCTTTAGTAGTCTTTCAGACCTCCTCCGGCGAGTTTGGGCAGTTTTATCAGCTGCGAGGTCCAATTCGCCGGTCTTGCCGGCTTGTCTCGCTTGCTTCTGGCGAGCCATGCCTATACTTGGCTGTTTAGGGAGATTGCAGGAGTTTTCAGAGGTGTTTGGACAGAATGCAGAAATGAAATTGCAGTTGGTATCCTACTAAGTCGTTCCAATAACGAAGCAACTACAAGTGTACGTTGAAAAAGTCTTTTGGCAGGAGACGCAAACGGGTATGCGCGCGGGCGCCGTCTTTGGGGAATGCTTAAACAAAGAAATGCTGTCTTTGAGCTAGTTTAGGGAGGTTGCGCAGCTCCAATTGTAACAGTGATACAATTGACGGATTACCAGATTGGGTTGTAGTTGAAAAGCAAGAATACGACTTGCCCAAAGAGACAATTCCTCAATTGTATCACTGTTACAAAATTTGAAACAATAATTCAATTCAAAGTGATTCAATTGGCAATTGCTTTAATTGTTTATAACATCTAAACGCAGCACTTCCACATCAAAAGCGACTCGATTTTGACAATTTTTGCATCAATAGAAAGTCTATAGCGAGCTCTATAAACAGTGCGATTATCTTAACAACTTGTACGATGGCGCATTGCGTGAACACAATGTGTAGGCAAAAATAGCAAATTATCAAGTTTTGATGTTCAAAATGTCGGGTGCGACTTGATCCTTCCCGAATTGCCTAATTGGGACAACTTGGTACGGGATAAAATCACTCCGACGCTTAATGTAAAGTACGTTACAGCCCTACGACTAGCCCCCGCAAAACCAATTGTATCACTGTTACAACTGGAGCTGCGCAACCTCCCTTTTATCTTAGTCTGATTGGGAGCTATTTCTTCCAAAGTAAAAGCCGACTAATGCTCTTGTCAGACTGCCACAACATATGCCCGGAGAGCAAGCACATCCTCTTTGTAGTTCTCGAGGCCGGTTATCAGTCTAAATGGGTGTGGCTCTGAAGGATAAGCTTTGTTTACTTCATTATAAACCTTAACGAGTGTTCGACCACAAAGGCTCTTCCGAAAGCGGCGATGCGCGAGCCGAAAGCAGCGATTCTTGAACACTCAGGAGACTAGAGACTGAAGTCTCTGGGAGACGGTGCAAGTTGCCAAAGACCTCGATAAAAATTTCTAGAACAGCCATTCTTGAGCTGCTATGCGCAGCAAATAGCGCAATAGAGTTTCCCAAGATGACTGGAATAATGTCGGTTGACTGAGAAGTACGATTGATCTCAGGCAATTGCGAAGCGCGAGTCCAGCGATGAGCACGAACTCTACGACGTACGTGCTCCTCAGGAGTCTCCACGAGTCTCGTGTCCAATGCAATTTGTTATGGTGTCGTACAGTCGATGACTGGAGATGGGTCAGGCTAGATGATAGACGGTAGATATTAGAAGAATACTAGAAGTACATTTGGATCAGGGCCAGTCAACGCAGCCTGCGTAGGACTATGGTGTGGTTTCGAAATCGAGCGGAAAACCCCTAAGTAGTTTCGAACGATGGCGGTAAGAAGATCTGCAGCCACTGCTTAAATGCATGCAGAAAGCCGGTAGTACCTTCAGCAACCAACCTCATTATTCTCGCTCAGCCATTCTATTGAGAACTATGTCAGTGGCGAGAGGCCACCATAGCGAAAACGCCACGTCGTGGCTGCAGTCAAGGGAAGCGTAAGACCTCGATAAGTATTGGTGGAAGCGAACTTGAAGTTGAAGTAGACAGCCAAGCAAGTGACGTCGAGAAATGAGAGCTTACCTCAGTGGATGAGGAATACCAGAATCCGACCCTGATCACAGATGACCGAGCTCCTAGTAGAGTTAAATATCTCCACAACTCTCAACCCGCTGCACTAGCAACGGCAGCTACTGTACCGAACGTCTTGGTGTAGATGAAGCATGTGGAAAGGTGGGTGATAAAAGACATGACACAACCACTGCAGATGTGACGATAAAGAGGTGGATGTGGAAGTAATCGGTCAGGAGGGTGAGGGTCATCGCGCGTTCCCCAGGACACGCCTACCCCGTGAAAACCTCCATCGAGGGTGGGAAGGAGCGGTGGTCGCGGTGAAGTCTTCCTGGTGCTGGATTCTAGCAGTAGTAATTAGTTAGTAAGTGATTCAGTATATAGAAAAACTGACCAGTTTGATTGCCTCCATTGAAAATGGTCGATTCGCTTGTGGAGTCATCAGGCTTCAAAGCCAAACTTCCTCCGTCAGTATCAAGCATAAGCGGACAAATAACGTGAGAGTTGTATCACTACTGCTGGAATAATGTACATGTAGGTATTGCGGGAGCAAAGTATCGAGTAGTGTCTGCATTAAGGTAGACAGGAGTCTAGCGCGTTATCTCCTGTGTAAAGTATACTTGACGATGTCGGCTCCGGATACGCCTTGCGAGGCTTTCAGCCTCAATGACATGCAGAGTTGGAATTGTGAGAGGAGATTCACATCTTGCCTCGGGCTCGAGCTAAAGAATGCTTAGGCTCAATAGCAGGAGTTATCCTGCTTACGACCAATTATGGCCTTGAGAGGATAAGGCTGTTTGGTTTTCCCCCAAACAGCAGCTTCAGCCAACCATTTCAGAGAGCCCCATCCATCATGTTCACTAGGCCGTCATGTTACTGGAAAGTGGTAGCTAGAATGTATTTGTATTTGGTCTCTGTCTGAGGTCTCTCCCGAACATCAAATCTAATACAAAGCAGTGGACACTTAGATTAAAGAAGGGAATTTTGGCACCCCTTTTCCATGGTCTCTTTAGTGCTTATATGCCCCAACGAAGTCTTGAGGACTCTTCAGTCAATTGCTTACTACGAAGAATAAACCCTTCCTCCAGATACAGCTGAGTAAAGCCAAAGATCGTAATTCATAGAGCTTGCGTCGCTTATAGCCATTTGCCCACCATGTGCAATTACAATCTCCCATTCTCAGAATCGCATGATTCCAGCTCCTTTAATATGCCAGTCATCTACAACCACAATGATTCCTGCTCAATATCGTCTCTTGAATGGCGTATCTTGGCCACAACGCCCTACCGAACCTGAAGCGCGATGGCATCGTCGCTTTTCATGTCCCTTTGTGTTGTAGAAGTTCTTTTCTTCTGGTACAGTTTCCACGTAATCCACGTCCCCACAACCGTAGCCAGGCCGACGGGTACGCCAATTCCAATGGCAATCTTGTCTGACGTACTCAAGCCGCTCGACGATACCTGCGCTGCCGTCGTGGGTGAAGGTGTGGCAGACGGACTGGTACTGGCACTGATACTAGCGGTCGCTCCCGGCCGTTGCACCTGGTTTATTGTGACAAGTGGTTGCTCACCCTGAGCAAGTTCGTAACCTGGGGCTGCACAGCCATCTGTGCCTCCTACCGAATAGCACGTTTGTCCTGGTAGACAGCAGAAGTACCCGTTGTTGTTGCACAAGATCCATGTAGGGTCGCCGCACCATGGTCCACTTGCAACGAGAGCGTCGGTGCAGTTGGTACCTAAAAGACATATAAGTTAGCAGGCGACGCGAAACTCAAAGATATAGTCGTGGGCAAACTAGAGGCTTACTTGGGTGACAGCAGACGGCATTATACTGCGATAAGCAAGGTGAGGCTGCAGGACAGCAGGCAACGAAAACACCAACGGTCCGGCCACATTCACTTTCGCCGCTCGGGCATGTCTGATTTCCACGGAGAGCCCAACCGCTGGTGTCGCTGAGGACCTGGGTGGAGACCCATGATCCGTGAGAAGCTAGAAGTAAGACGCGGGCGGCGACTTTGGAGAAGCCCCGCATTTTGCGCTTGAGCTATAGCAGGTGACAGGGGCTCGGTGAGTGGGTGAGGCAGGAGGCTATCGCATAAAGTAGTTCAACCGAGTGCTATTTCTGAGCGTAGAATGTTATACCTACACGTACATGTAGCTGGGTGTAAATGGTGGTGAATTCTCAGCTCTGATGCTAAGATACTTGATGATGGTATTTCCCTGACGAGGCTGATGTGGCTTGATCGGACTGCGGGCAACAACATAGGCTGCCCCGAGTCCACTTGTCTTATCTGCACACATATCCTGCGAGTCGACCAACCAAATTACACCAAGCTCAAAGTCTACCAAGAGTGTGCCGCATCCCTCGAATCGAAATCTGTTCATGGCGTCCGTCTCCGCGACCTCTTGTGTTGCAAATAACTGGTCACTGTCTGCTCTTTCGGGTTTTGAACGCCTGCGATGCAGGGCATTCGGTGATCGTGGCTCCCAAGTTTCCTACTCACCATGGCTCCTAGGCTGAAATCCACGCGAGAGCAGGACTTGTGGTGGAGACTCTGCGTTGTCTTCGATCCCGCCAATCTTTGATAAGCCGTCGTTTGAAGACAGTGGAGTCGCAGTCGGATGCAAGATTCTGTTAGTATCGGCGGTGAGAGTCTCGACGCATTGTTGGGAAACCTCACCAAATCAGATAGGACGGCTGCTAATGGCTGCTGCGAGCTCAAAACATCAGGTCTAGACTCCCAGTTCCAACTTATATGCGAGATCCGGCTCCACGTTCGTGATGAGACCACTGTTCGAGCTCAGAAGCCTTGATATCAGACGAAACCTGGGTGGGATCGTTTGAGACATTGACTACTTCGATGCTTGGTCAAAATTCGTAGTAGGCTACTTCGATACTGGATCAACCTTTGCGGTAGCCGACTTCGATACTTGGCCAGCTTGCCAATGGGATGCTTTACTTCGTGGCCTGTGGCCTGATCCGCGTCTTCAAAACCTGGTGAGACTTGTCTATACACGGCAAGAATATCCCGTTAGTCTTCACTCTGAAATTGCCTTCACGTGTGAAGAGGACCAACCCGTTGGATGAATCCGGGCCCGGCTTGTGTTGGCCGAAGCAACTTCAAAATATCAAGACCAGCGCCCCCTCTTTCAACCGGAAAATGGCATTTAGAGATGTTGATGGCCGCGAATGCTGGGAGACCGAACAGAAGAAATAGTCCAACTTGTACAGTTGAGCTAAGCCTCAGGAGTTAGGAACACGGCATAGAAGTGAGTCGATTTCATCAGCAAACCCAGCCCGTTACCAGTTCCGTGCGAGAAAAGCCTGGATATGTACCTTGCACCCTCAATTCTTATCGTTCTATCTTCAGTCTTACTTACCATATGATGCTCCCCTGAAAAAGTCGTGGCGATATCCCTTCTAGAACAGCGGATTCTAGTAAACATGTCCAAGATGCAACCGCTTCTGCTGCCGCCGACGGGCTTGAGAAACAATTCTTGATAACGAGAATCAAGAAGCTCTCGGGTAACAGGTTTCTACTGCTATTGGTCAATAAGTTAGCTTCCGGACCAAAGACTCTATAGAAGCGCATAACCCTTTTTGGGAGCAACGTTGATCCAGCTTGGCAAACGAAGAACACATGCCAAGACCATGACAAATATAGATGCAGTAAGCATACCTCCTCTTATACATGCCAGAGCAATCTCCTTTTCGATCAAAGGTGGAAAAGTCTCGATCTCTGCATGGCTTAGTCAGCCGCAAAGACCCCGTTTTGGAGTATTTTTTGCTGGACATGCACAGCGATTTCAGAGCGGCTCTCCCAAGCCTTAACCTTACATAGGAGAAGAAATCTATACATTCGCTAGATCTCAAGCCCAGCATCTTTTGGAGCCTTCGGAACATGCAGACAAGACTGTGTATGACTTGGTGAAAAAGGTAAGAGGTTCATTGAAGAATCTTTCAATGTTTTCTTTACTCATCAGAAGGTATAGGAGAAGCAGAGCAAGAAACATCTCATTAATCTTCGTCCCATATGCCAATTATACATCACCGAGTGTGCTCTCTGCGTTAGGACGTGTCTTGCAGAGTACGTGCACCCTTTGATAGATTGCCTCGCTGATGCCTTGTCTCACCTCAGGTCCCAATTATGAGGGTTACTTGGGAGCTAGTATTTCTTTACTCTTAATATTCTTGAAAGATTGCATACCTCTACGTGCGGCACTTCTAAGAATTAGCAAGGAATCTAAGATCTCATGGAATAACTTACTAATTTTCTGTCTTTATACAAGCGCGTGGTGACGTTCAAGTTGGTGTTATGTGCATCAACCCGTATGTTTCTGCGAATAAAATCTGCCCGTCAGATCAATCCAGCACCTTGGGTGAAGGCATGCGATTGAATTATCGTCCAAATGATGGCGAGGCTGTTGATTACGAGAGTACTTTTTTCCAAGTCGCCGCGACTGAGAAAGGCCTCAAGCGTTACCACTGTCGATGATGCTTCATTGTCAAGGCAAAAATTATATCGAGTGGGTTGGCGTTCGATCGGCGAGAAACATGAAAGAATTCGCGCTTGGGGGACGGATGGCGATGTGAGATCCCGTTCAAGCTTGATATCCCTGCTAACCAAAGCTTCAACGTCAGTCATACTGAGGCGAACCGTTGGGGGCCGCTATAACCTGAACGATTGAGAGCTTCAGAGGGGTGAGATCCTCTCAGGACCCGTACGCCGTGCAGAGGGGCGGGACAGACAGCGAAGCTCAATTCTGTCGTCAGTGTCGCTAGCCTTTATCACTTTGATAGATTATATTGAGAGTTTAGTTGTACATGCCCAGTCTTGATTCTTCAGCGTCTTTCTCACGAACTTGTACTGTCTCTGATGCTGTTCTTGGCTTGATAAGCTTCCTGCTCGTAATCATGGGCTTCGACCCTCTGCACAAGCTCCTTCGTTGATACTTCTTTCTAGCCCATGATCGTATGGAATGTTGGGGAAAGTTGGAGCTGTGGTGATAGAAATCGTCGGATCAGAAGAGCCAGAATGAGCGAGGCATCGTTTCCCCTTATATTACATCACAGCAGTCATCTCTGAACGGGGCTGTGCCAGAAAAAGCGAGATTAGCATCTACGATTTTTCGAATGTTCAATCGTTCGGGGCGAGAGGAAGGATGCTAGTCTCCCAGCCCCCACACCAAAAGCGTCAGCCTCGGGTGAGCAACTCACTGAGCTGGGGGCTGAATTCTGTCTTCCTAAGAAACCAAGGGCAAGAAAAAGCGCAATTCAGCGGTGGTGTTAGAGGTAGTGTAAGTGCATATTTGTATTCTATCTAATACCGGCACCGTGATGAAGTGCTCCGAATCTTTTGAGCTCCTTCTAACTTCGAACCCAAATCCAGCCCTAGATGATCTCCACCATCCATCCCACCTTTACTAGAACATCTCTCCCCTTCCAAGCAGCACCCAATTCATGCTCCCCTTCTTCCGCCCTCTCACACCCCAACTCAACCCCCTCCTTTCCAGATTCATCTCCGTAGCCCTCAATTCCAGCTCCATCTCCCCTCTCCACGCCTTCCGAACACTCCCTCCCACCAGAACCCCCACTTCTTCCCGCAAAATGTCCGATATCAAAGCCATCAGCACCAAAAATGCATGTCCGGGTATGTCATCCTGCTGGAAATCTTCATATCAGGACAATAGACGCAGACCGGACTGATGGGAGCGTAGTTGCCGGCCCCTATGTACGTTCTTTTTTCGCGTTGTCGTCTTCTATCATCGTCCGCAGCCCCCAGATCACATAATTGCTTCCCCCTTCTTCTCACCTCACTGGCAACATAATACTTTGTTTACCATCCCTTCATCTATCGATCCTGCTAGATTTGCACTAGCTACCCTTACCAGCATCCCCTCTCCCCCTTCCTTCCCCCCCAACCTCTTCTCCCCCTTCTCTCCCCTCCCAATGTCCCTCCTCTGTCTTCCCTTCCCCCTCTTCCTCCCCTCTTCCTCAATTCCCTCCCTCTCCCTCAATTACTCCCCTCTCCCTTCAATTACTCCCCAAACCCCCTCCAAACCCCCTCCAAACCCCCTCCAAACCCCCTCCCCCTCCCAAACCCCACGTCCACCCCCCTCCCTAACACTCCCCCCTCAAGTCCCAAGCCATCGCAACCCCCCACGCAATCTACGTCTCGGGCCAACTCCCCGCCACCCCCGACGGCTCCCTGCCCGACGTCAGCATCGCTGAGAAAGCGCGGCTTTGCATCACCAATATCGAGGCCGTGCTAAAGGCTGCGGGTAGTGGGATTGAGAGGGTTGTTAAGGTGTGTCTTTGAATGTCTCTCATTTTTGAGGGGGAGGTGGGGGGGAAAGGGATTTTTTTTGGCGCTGGGGAGCAGGAGGTGGGGGATTTCTTTCGAGAGTAGGGGGGAAGTGGAAGTGGGAGTCTTTGTCGTTGGGGAAAGCCGAGAGTGGGATCGGAGGTTATCAGAGGGATAATTGAGGAAGACTGGTGCTAATGGCGGGCACAGGTGACCGTCTTCCTAACCTCCATGGGCGATTTCGCCGAGATGAACGGCGAGTACGAGAAGTGGTTCACTCACAAGCCGGCGAGGAGCTGCGTTGCGGTCAAGGAGCTGCCGAAGGGGGTGCCCGTGGAGATGGAGTGTGTTGCGCTGCCTTGATGTGTGAGATTTTGGGGCCCGGGGGGGGGGGGGAGTGGGGAGACTTGGGAGGTTTGAAAAGGTGGGAAGGGGGGAAGGGGGGAAGGTGGGACGGGGGACGGGGAAGGGGGAAGGGTTGGAATGGAGGTAGGGGATGCTTGGCGAGTTATGTGCTATGGGCTATGAGCTACGCCGTGGGAGTGGTGGAGGGAGAGTAGGCGTGGAGAGGGCTTGGTGAAAGGCTGCCTTGCTTGGACATACGACTAGATGGTAGATATTGAAGAAGCCTACTCTCACGATCTCAGATGCCAAGAGGAATCACCCCCTAATTCATCTTGGTAGCCTGGCAAGCGAGATCACGTAGCGCGAGACATGTGTGCGAGCGAGATAATTAATGGATTGCCATCCTTTCTGAAAACGAAGTAGCTATATTAGACATTAGACACCAAGTGGATCTTTCAAGTAGGATGCTAAGATCAACGGCTTCGGTTGAACATTAGCTCTCATGGCTCCATATCAAATCAAAGCCTAAGGATGCAGACAGATTCTAGCCTCCCATGGCCCCTCTAGGGAGCCTTGCCAAAAACGCCGAATGAGGCGGCTCGCCTGAGAAAGTGAAGGTGGGAGAGGACGTCGGTGAGAGTTATGGGTCAAACAAATGATCGAGGTTGAATTAGGTGCCAAATGAGGAATGTGATGGTGATGGACTGTAGATCCGGTTGCGGAGCCGAGACTTAGTCGCTGATAGATGTCTTGGGGGGAGGGTTGGAGTGGTACTGGTCATAAGTGCGTGGGGAGCCAACAGGAAGCGGTGAATGGGTGGAGTTGGTGGAGGATTGGGATCTCTGTAGCGGTAGTCCGGTGGTATTGCAGGCATATGGCGATTCTGTTGGTATTCGGAGTGTGTCCTTAAGGTTTGTAGCTGTGCCGATAACTTTGATGAAGCATCTGGACGGTATCGGATACACAGAGGCGTTCGTGTGAAGCAACTTCGATATAGTGAAGCGTTGATGTGGAGAGGTATTGTGTATTTGGTGTTCTGCTCTAAGTGTCTCGTCAAAGCTGCGTGAGCCGAAGGATTTGGTTGTAGGTTTCCCGGGCATCAGGTACGACGGCGAGACGGTTTTCAGCTCCGCGTGCCCCCTTCGCCGCCCATTCGAGTTGCAACATTCCACTATCCGCCGTGTAGCGGTACGTATGGTAGATCTGCGTCTAAAGCTCTGAGGATATATTTGAGGCTTGACAGAGCTAGAGTTGGTGGCCCTTTTCCGCGACAGAGATTATTCATTGCTCCTCCTGGTGCAAGTTGACATTGAGTGCGCGAGTAAAATTTGAAGATTCAGGGCCTTGAAGGTCTTTCTTCCTGACTCGACAACAATGTATAGACGGGGGCGTCCAACTTTTCGCGGCCCTTGAGAAAGTCGAGCTCGAGGATGAAAGCGTATCCAAGCAGGTTGCCTCCAAGCTTCCTGACCAGCGAGCCTGCCGCTGCTGCTGAACCACCTGGAGATCCGTCGATCAGCACCCAAAGCTATCACCGCAACGCGAGGGGGGAAGCATACCTGTAGCAATGATATCGTCAACAATGACAACCCTCTGCCCCTTCTTTATCGTGTCCTGTTGTATCTGGAAGAAATCCGCGCCATACTCCTTCTCATACGCCGCCTCCTCTGTCGGCCCAGGCAACTTTCCCCTCTTCCTCACAGGCACAAAGCCCGCCCCGAGTCTCAAGGCTAAGCTTGGTCCGAAGAGGAACCCTCTAGCTTCCAACCCTACGACGACATCCACCTTTCCCTCAGCCCCGTAGCTGCTTGCCACATGCAATTCCAATGCTCGTATGAGATTCTCGTGTAGCTCCGGATTAGCGAAAAGCGGGAGGATGTCTTCGAAGAGGATGCCAGGGGAAGGAAAATCCGGGAATTGGCGTAGAGATTGTTTTATAAGGGTCTTAAGACGGGGGAGTTCGGTGGCACCGGGGGCGGTGGCAGCGGAGAGTCGGACCGGGGGGTGGGTCGTGGTGGCATTGGGGGTGGGTGTGGAAGGGTGGGAGGAGGTGGACGGATTGGACATGATGTGAGAGCGTGGGTGGAATGGAGGTAAATATAGGTTGGGGCCCAAGAGCTAGATTGGAGCTGGGCGGGTAGAGAATTGCTTGTGCTAGGGTGTTAGTCACAGTAATCCGGTGTGTTGTACAGGGTGGCCCTGAAGGACGAATGGTGCAAAAAGATTGCTGGAGTGGTTGCTGGACAGGTCCTGGGGTCTGTGTGAGGTCGCGCACCGTTGCAAGGTTGGTGCCGGTCAATGGTGGTCCCGTTGGGGTCTAGCGTGCATGGCGATAAGAGCTTGGATGCGAAGGTGATATGCTACCAATCGCAATCCATCAGAACCTTCACCTGTCGTCTTCAACCTTCTCGAACGCATCCCAACGAATGGTCCCGGCAGCAGATCTTTGACCGATAGCTGACTGGGTTGCCTAACACTTGCTGCAAGCCACAGCGTTTGATAAGGTAGCGGTCCACGATGTGGTGCGCAAGCAAAGCTCAACTGCGGCCTTTCACTTGGGTCGAAGTCGCTATGGCGAGACAGCGAGGAGGAACGGCATGAGGTCCGAGCGGGATGGCGTCTTCATAAGAACATGCTTGCGTCCCACTCTCTTGTCAAACGGCGATCTCGGTTCGAAATTCTCCGCATTCATCGATGATCCCTCTCGAGACCCCCACCATCCCATGCTGCGCGTGGGGTGTATACATGTAAGGAGATCGATCTTTCCTGGATCCATGGATCGTCTTCTGTGGGAAACAAGCACTGTCGATCGATGATGGCTCGCGACTACGTGGAACCTGGTGGTGTATTACTTCAATGAAGGGAGCGCCATCGTCGCTCACCCAAAGCGCGGAGATTGCATATTCAGCTCTAGGCTCATACCTACAGGGAACATCCTCATTTCATACGTATGACGGAAGTCAGGACAGGCGGTTCAGGTTCTGCAATACCAATCAAGATTGATGCTAATAGTCTGGCTCTCAAAAGTCGGCGCCTACTTGAGGAAAGCCATGTACAGGCGCAGTCTCTCCCACTGGCTCCTCCAAGGTAACACGCACCGCAAGCCCAGCATGTCCGAGGCGTTTACGCTCTTCTGACTGCTTCCCAACGGGGCACTGGACCTCTGTAACTCGTGAGGCTTGGTCCGCATGACTTGCGATCGGCTGATTGTAAATCCTATCGTGTCCGCTTATGAGATGACCTTGAGCCTTTTCGCACAGGCTCTCATGTCTGGTGGGGCAGGAAGCAAAAAGTGGTAAGTGCCTGCTCTTAGGGAATTGACAGTTCCAACATCTGCCTAGGGGGTCCAAAGCCCATCAAGGCGCCAAGGGGATCCGACGAAAGCAATATTAGCTCTTGGAAGCGATTCATGAGTGTTGCACCAGTATTGATAGCGGAGCTCGTTATGTGCATAAAATCATGCGTTCCAGAGGTACGAGACTCCGGCACGTAAGTCAGTCTGTGTTATGTTACCATATCAATACCTATCCCTCAAATTTCAGAAGCAGTATGGAATGCTCCGAATCTCATATTCCCTAAAAAGACAGGACGAAGATCATGATAACAGAATTAAGAGAAGAAAGCTTGAAAAAGCTAGGATGATCACAGTATCATGTCTTCTTGTCCGAGAGAAGTGTATCTTAGGCTTCGCTGTAATACTTACATTCTCCTTTCTGAGATTTCACGATTTAGAAATTGCTCTTCAATACTCGCGTTCCTTGCTTACCGGGTCGCGACGGGCATCCATGCAAATTGCGTTTGACTCCTGAAAATTGCTTAACTGAGATCTGAATTTCGGCTGGAGCGTGGAAAAACGTCATTCGATTCGAACATTGTCCATCTTAGAGCCTACTTCAAGACTGCTAGAAAGTGTACTCGGATAGCGAAGTCAATACCTCTCACCATGGCCTGGCTTCTGGAGGCTCTAAAGCCGTTGTGTGCACCGACGCATGGATATTACGTGTCCTGCCCTGCTGGGCTTGCAATCTGCCCTCAGGAGTGGTTGTAGCTGACATTCGATTCGACCACTCGATGACTTGGTGTCGTGCCGAAAGGCCCAGCCTCCACAATGCACGTCCGCAGCTTGCACCTGACCTTGCTGGGAGTGCCACTTGCTGGCTTGCAACAGCGATGTTCGCTGTTGTCTAGGCGTGTGCGTTGTTTATCGGTTGCGGCTCGCGTCCAAACTCACCAGATCCGGCGACCTGGCCGCGACGGTGAGATCGACGCAGGCCAAGTTTTCTCTACATTTCCCTTCAAAAGCATGTAACGGACATGGCACGAAACTTTGTGTAGGTCGAGGACGGATCAATTGATGCATCTGCATTCTAGAGACTTGACCGCCCCGGCAATTTGATCGTCCACGTGGTTTGCAGCAGGCCAGTGGCACTAGGGGATTCCAAAGTACTTAGGCTACCCAAAAGCACCTCAAAGGTAGCCGACGGCGAGAGACCGGCGCAGATTCGAAAGCGAAGCACTAACGACCTATCGGCGCAAAGAGTGCGAACCTGCGAGAGTCTGACAATATTGGTGGCGTGAAGATGGGCCAGCATTTGGCAGTGCGCTTTTATCTGAAATAGCCACGGGCCTTGGCAACCTTCCACCGTGACCTTTGTGGGCTTTACACTTGCTTAGCGATCAAATATCTACTCCAACAGGAATGATAGATGGCGGTATTCATGAGGAGCGAAGGCAGAAAGATCGAGATGCAGCGTTATGTCTTCGGAGATCGGAGAGATCACTCGCAGATGATCAACATGCGAAGAATGTGCAGAAGAGCGCGTTGAAACAGAGCCGCAGCCTGGTACCTGATTATGGTATCCATGTCGACTTCTACATTCGGCTGGCTCTAGCTCGATTCAGGCTGGTCTGGTTTGGCGACTGCAGCTTGGCAAGGCTTGGCAGACCCACATCGAGACTTCGGCAATCTCTTTCTTATGCCGCAGCTTTAAACCGCCTGTCTGTCTCGGTCCACGATGTCTTACCTCCGACGCTCCGTGCTCCTGGTCCAGCCACATTTCCCCAGATTTGGCTTCCCTAGGCGAATTGTGACTGGAACTAGCTCCGTAGACTCGTAGCTTGGTCGACCTTGTTTAGAACACGCTCAGGGCACGGCTCAATCACATCAGCTGGAGCCAAATCTTGAGGCTTGCGTATAACCGCGCCCTCAGCTGGTCTATCAAGCACAGGCGCCGTCTAGGTCTTGTTTACGCCTTCTAGATCTTATATCTTACCGCATCCATGGGCATGGCTCGGTCTGCTGCCAGGCTTGAGCCATCTATAAGACTGCCTGACTGCCCACCTCTCATACCTCATTCTCCAGCATCTCTTCAAGCTTCACACTCGCTAAGCTTCACATTCGCTAAGTTTCACACTCGCTAAGCTTTACATTCGTTTTTCTCTCCCTTTTACTCGAGTCCTCCTCAGTCATCTACCATGCGTACCGCTTTCCTCGCCTCCGCCCTCGTAGGCTTAGTTGCTGCTGCTCCTCGTCCACAGGACATTGCCTTCGACGCGATAGACGTAAGCTGTCCCATGTACCAACTGCGGGATCCAAGCTAACTGAATCTACAGAACGCGGCAAATGTTCCAACTGGACCGTCGCCGACTGAGGTCAGCCAGCCAGTCAGCTATAATGCCGGAGCCGCCGCAGCCTCTGCTTCTGCCGCCGTCATCCAGCAGCTGACCGCTGGGGACCACAACCTGGACGCGGCAAAGCGTGACCTCATCGAGCTGCAAACGATTGAGAAGCGTGGTACATGTGCTACACAGCCTGACGGATACGGTCCCAAGCCTACGCCTGACACTGTCGATGCCTTCCTAAACTTCCAGACTTTCGCCGTACGTTGGATCCCAACCCATTGTAATAACGTTCTATACTGACAGACGACAAAGGACACCGCCAACAACGCGCCAACCCCGCAGGGCTACCAAGTGTCCTTCAAGAACCTGAAGGACGCCGTCAACGCCAACAGCTACATGGGCCTGTACACCCTCAAGACCTATGATACCATCAAGTGCCAGCAGCTCTGCGATGCCGCCAATCTCTGTACAGCCTTCAACATGTACTTCGAGCGCGACCCCACCGTCGACCCTGGCGATGCCTGCCCCAACCCCCCCTCATTCACCAACATCAAGTGCACCCTATGGGGGTCTGGCGTTACCACCGAAGCCGCTGTCAATGCTGGCCAGTATCGTAATCAATTCCAAGTTGTGATCGCTGGCTCCAACGGCTACACCAAAAATCTACCCCCTGCTGCGCAGTCTGGCTTCGACGGACCCGCCGGGTTGGGCGGTGCCATCAACGCCCCTCTCAACGCCGCCGGCAAGAACACCTACATTGGCGTGAAGTACTTCCCTGGTGTCTACGACGCCGGCAAGTGCGCCGCTGCCTGCCAGGCCAACACCGGATACAACCACCGCCACCCTCGCTCTGACGGCACATACGATGCCTGCAACTTCTTCAACGCTTACCTCATCTCCGTCAACAACGTCCCTGATGGAACTACTGCTCGCTCTACACCCAGGCATGGGGCAAGCAGTATAGCACCAACTATGGACAGTACCGTGGCAGCAACTACTACTCCGTTAGCTCTAGCTATGGTTATACCCTCAACCCCCAGGATCTTGGCCACATCTAGACCAAGCCTCGGTAATACTTGAGAAAGGTGATGGAAGTGACGGGGAGGGTTTGATATAGCGGGCGGTGTTGGTGGATTCTTCTTATACATAATTCCCATGGGCTAGGCGGATAGACGGCATTGCGGGACAACGAGCGATAAGCAGGTCAAGAATTTAGATAACCTCCTCAGGGACGGCTAATAATTTAATACCCATATTATACATCGTCTTTCCCCGCATAGCAGCCATCATGCATCGTATTGACATCCTCTCACCATGCCATCGCCATCGTTGCATTGCACGAACAACACAACATCCCCCCCCACACTCATAATTCTTGATACTTGGCAGTTCCCTTTCCATCCAGCTGCCCTCTCCCACTCTCACCAAGACCTATTTTGCCCCCGCCTCCCTTTTCCCTCATACACAGCCCCCTCATCACTCTCCCCCCCTGTCTCAACCCTGCCCCCTATCAGCCTTTCCCCCCACCACTCGCACCCCCCTTTGTCCTCCTTTCCGCCTTCGCCCCCACAGCCTTCGCACCCGCACCCCCACCAACCCCGCCCTTCCCCCTCTCCTTCTTCCCGCCCCCCAACATCTCCAAATGCCCCGCCCTTTCCGCAAGCGTCTGCTCTGTCTTGGCTGTCATGCCGGATGTGTATTTCTGTTTGAATCACTGCAATCAGCTCAGCCCCACAAACCCCGCTCTCCTTCTCCCCAACCTTCCCCCGAG